>Ga0194126_10000069_pt1 | contig 142497 bp, 141 predicted proteins | sample TA2KigC150mmetaG_FD_148641 | JGI IMG/M metagenome (GOLD analysis project Ga0194126, IMG submission 148641) | Freshwater microbial communities from Lake Tanganyika, Tanzania - TA2015035 Kigoma Deep Cast 150m | ecosystem: Environmental > Aquatic > Freshwater > Lake | place: Tanzania: Lake... | reverse complement strand
CCCAACGCATCGGCAATGATGATCGAGGGCGCGGATCAGTTTGGCCTTGCGCAATTACACCAATTTCGCGGACGCGTGGGCCGCGGCGAGCACCAATCGTACTGCTTTCTTTTCACCGACTCTGCGGCAAAAGCAGCGCGCATGCGGCTCGAGGCATTCGCAAACGTGCATGACGGATTTCTGCTCGCCGAAGAGGACCTCAAAATCAGGGGCCCGGGTGAGTTTTTCGGTACCGCGCAGTCAGGCATTCCCGACCTTGCGATGCGTTCGCTCAAGGACCTGTCCCTGCTTGAACTTGCGCGAAACGAAGCGCGCACACTCCTCGAGCACGATCCTCAATTACAGAGCGCGCCATTCCTCAAAGCGCGGCTTGAAGAATTCCGTCAAGAAGTGCATTTGGAATAATCACTCACTCAATTACTTAATTACATAATTACTTAATTACTTTGCTCAACCCACTCGGTTGCGAGGAATTTGGTAATTAGGTAATTACGCAATTTTTCGGGCTTTCGGCGTTGTCCAAAACCCCATGTATTTTCCGAGCATGAGCCGGGTTTGCGCTTCCACTGCGGGTATGGTGGAAAGAAACACCATGGTAGCAGGCATCAGAATCCACTGGAGCGCCATCAGGAGGTATTTTGCGCGGCCGAGCGACGGAGGCCTGGGCGGAAGCAGGGTAATTGACACAAACGACGACGTGACCAAGCCGATCATTGCTGCTGCCATAATCCACTTCGTGATGAGCGGAAGATTATAGGAAAGAAGCGTTGAGGTAAATGCAATGTCTCCTCTGCCGATTAAAATCGGCAGCCATCCGAGGAAAAAAATGAGGATCGTGTTGGTTGCCCAAGAATGGAATCCTTCGATGATGGAAAAGCCGTACTCCCATTTTTTTGCAGCCGGGATGCGGTTTGGCTTCGTAAACCCGAAAAGAAGATACGGAATGTTTTCCACGCCGTATCCCCAGCGCCGCTGCTGACGGTACTGATTGGCGAGCGTGCCCCAGAAGGTGCCGGCGAAATTCGCATCCATGGACACCGGAAAGAAAAGCGGCACCACTTCCCAGTCCCCCTCGTAGAAAAGAAAACAGTGGTAAAAAATTCTCGAGTCTTCCGAAACGACATTCGGCTGCCAGAATCCTATTTCTGTCAGCGGCTTTAACCCCATCGAGTGCGACGAAAATGTAATGAGCCGCTCGGCGCGCGCCTGCTGCATCATCTGCCAGAATGTTGAAGAAAATCCCATCACGCGCGCAAACGCAGGCGCGTGCCACACGTTATTGATAAAAAGCGGGACTGGCTGAAAGCTGGCACGGAGCGGGTTTTCCGCGGTAAGGTAGTGATACGCGAGGCATCCGAAAAACCCCGGGAATACTGCGGTATCCACGTCAAAAACCGAAACGATCACGCGCTCATGCGGGATTTTCTCGGGCTCGATCAGGCGCGACATGACCTCCTTTGCCGCCCAGTGTTCGTTCGATGCCTTTCCCACGATCTCGCCGGGAAGCCCGTCGGGATGCACGGTTATGAGAAAGCGGCCAAACTTTGCGCCAAACTCTTGTTTGATCTTCTCTGCCACCAATGTGGCGTCTCTGCCTGCGCGCGCCTCGAGCGCAAGGACCACGATAAGCCTTTCGAGCGGATAGCCGCTTCGCACAAGCGACTCAAAAGAAGTGCGTACCACTTCATACGGCTCCTGGTACATCGGAAAAATAACAAGGTGCCAAAGCTCCTGCCAGGAACGAATTGGCACCCGATACGCATCAAGAGAGAGCGTATCAAGTTTCATAATCCAGTCGGTTTCCTGCTGTTCACGCGTGGTGCGGAATCCTGCGCGGAGATGAAAGGAAAGATACACTGTCCTCAAAAACCAGTACACATCAAAAAGGATTATGAAAATCGCTGCGGCAGTGGGGAAGTAGCGCGCAGCTCCTACCATAGAAAGGAACGTACACCATGTGAGCACTCCCGGGAGTATCTCAAACGCCCGAAATCGCATTCGCTCGCGGGGATCGGCAAGGTCGCTCGCGCGCGCAGCGCGCAAATAGTATTGGGGGTCACCCGGCGATGATCCGGACATGAACCCCGCTTTCCCTATACCACTTTTGATCATGTCTCTTGGTGGCCCCAACGGGATTCGAACCCGTGTTACCAGGATGAAAACCTGGCGTCCTGGACCAAGCTAGACGATAGGGCCAAAAGCTCCTTTATATTAGCCAAAGAGCTTCAGCGATGCAAACCTGCGCTTGAAGACATACAGCAGCTTTATTTAGTATGATGGGGCTATGCTGATTCTAGGAATCGAGACCCCGCAGCAAAGCTACGCTTGCTACGGGGCAAGACGTGCTAACACATAGTTACCACCGGAGGATAAAGTATAAAGCTACAATAATGTTAATTTTAGGAATAGAAACCAGTTGCGACGAGACAGCGGCAAGCCTTGTTTTTGCAGAAGGCGGGTTCAAAACGCCGCGATTTGAAATCCTTTCAAATATCGTCTCCTCGCAGATACGCATCCATAAAAAATACGGCGGCGTGGTACCGCACCTTGCCGCGCGCCAGCATGCGAAAAATCTCGTGCCGGTGCTCAAAGAAGCAACTGCGCCTGTTCCCCGGTGGCAAGAACGTATTGCATGCATCGCAATCACGCGCGGTCCGGGACTTATTCCTTCGCTTCTTGTCGGAACCAATTTTGCGCGCGGTCTTGCATACTCGCTGCAAAAACCGCTCATCGGCGTAAATCACCTTGAAGGACATATCTACTCGAATTGGCTTGGCCCGGTTCGAGTAAGCTCCAATAACCTCTGCCGAAGGCGGATCCGCCTCTGGCGGAAATCTCCGATTACCAAGCAGTTTCGGAATCGCACCATCGAGTTCCCGGCAATCTGCCTTATTGTCTCCGGGGGCCACACCGAACTTTTTCTCATGCGCGGCTACGGCGCCTACCGCCGGCTCGGGGAAACGCGCGACGACGCAGCCGGCGAATCGTTTGACAAGGTGGCGCGCATTCTGGACATTGGCTATCCAGGGGGGCCGCTTATTGACACGCTTGCACAGCACGGGGATCCTGCGCGTTTCCCGCTTCCCAGACCCATGATTAAATCGAAAAACTACGATTTTAGCTTCTCGGGACTTAAAACCGCGGTGCGCTACCTTTCCGAAACATTTACATCTGCTCAAATCAAACGTGAAAAAGAAGATTGGGCTGCGTCGTTTCAAGAAGCAGTTGTTGCAACGCTTGTTGCTAAGACCATGCGCGCAGCCCGTGAATTTCGCGCCAAGACCATCATGGTATCCGGAGGCGTATCGGCAAATTCATGTCTCCGCGAAGCGTTCGAGCAAGCGCTCTGGAAACACGCGTCACTACGTCCGCAAAATCTTCTTTTTCCTCCGCGCGCGCTCACGACCGATAACGCCGCAATGATCGCGATGGCAGGATATTTTGCACGGCTTTCGGGAGCGCAAGGTTCCTGGAAAACGCTCGAAGCTGATCCGAATCTCAAAATACGGTAAAATAAAGCGGCATGAAGGAATTTCCAAAGGCATATGCGCCCCACGCATACGAAGAGAAACTGTACCGTTTCTGGAGCGAGAACGGATATTTTAAGCCCCGTAAAATCGCAAAGCGACCCATACGGGGTAAAAAATATGTTGCCTGGATGGCTCCGCCGAATATCACGGGAGGGCTCCACATGGGGCACGCGCTCGAAAACACGCTGCTTGATGTCATCATCAGAAAACGCCGCATGGAGGGATATGAAACGCTGTGGGTTCCCGGCACAGACCATGCAGGAATCGCAACGCAAAACGTTGTGGAAAAAGAGCTCAAAAAAGAAAGTCTGACGCGCCATGACCTCGGACGGGAAAAATTCGAAGCGCGCGTGTGGGAATGGCGCAAAAAATACGGAAGTATCATCCTCGAACAATTCAAAAAACTCGGCATCTCGCCTGACTGGTCTCGCCTTGTATTTACCCTCGACCCTGGATATGCAAAAGCAGTGCGCAGCGCATTTGTGCGATATCAGAAAGAAGGATGGGTATATTACGACCGCAAAGTGGTGAACTGGTGCCCCAGGTGCGCCACAAGCATCTCGGATCTCGAGGTGCAGCATAAAGACATAGAGGCAAAACTCTGGCACATCAACTACCCGCTCAAGAAGGGCGGCGCCATCACGGTTGCAACCACAAGACCCGAAACCATGCTCGGCGACACCGCAATTGCGGTAAACCCCAACGATGAACGCTATAAGAACCTTGCGGGGAAAATAGCAGTGCTCCCGATTCAGAACCGCGACATTCCGATTGTCGCGGACGCAGCCGTGGATCCGAAATTCGGCACCGGAGCAGTGAAAGTAACGCCTGCGCACGATACTACCGACTACGAAATTTCGCTCCGGCACAAACTCCCGATGATCGAGGTGATTGACGAACGCGCAAAAATGACCAAGGAAGCAGGAAAAGACTATGCAGGATTGAGCGCAAACGATGCGCGCAAAAAAGTTATCGAAAAACTCGCTTCGCTCGGGCTCCTTCGCAAAACCGAAAACTACACCATGTCAGCAAGCGCGTGCGACCGCTGCGGATCAACAATAGAACCGATTCCGAGCTGGCAGTGGTTCGTCAAAATGAACGAGCTTGCCAAACTCGGCATCACGCCGGTCAAAAAAGGAAAGACAAAATTAGCACCTGGCCGATGGGCAAAACCATATCTTGCATGGCTCAAACATGTGCGCGACTGGCCGATCTCGCGGCAGCTCTGGTGGGGCCATCGTCTGCCGGTGTACTACTGCAGCGCGTGTAAACCTAATAAATCCCGCCTTGCAGACAATGCAATGCTTTCGGGAAGTATCGAAGATATCAGGCGCATTTTAAATACCAAATGGGTGCGCATCCCGCCGGACCTGAACTATTTCGTGGCGCTCACCGAGAGCAACGGACTTCCGCGATGCCCTGACTGCGGTTCATCCCGCACGTTCCAAAGCCCGGATGTGCTCGATACATGGTTTTCTTCTGCGCTCTGGCCTTTTGCAACGCTCGGGTGGCCCCAAAAAACCCCGGATCTTGCGCGCTACTATCCCGGCACCCTCATCTCCTCTGCGCCTGAAATCCTTTACCTCTGGATCGCGCGCATGGTGTTTTCGGGAATGTATTTTATGAAAAAAACGCCTTTTGCGCTCGAATATGTCCACGCGACCGTGCTCACGCGCGAAGGCAGGCGTATGTCAAAGTCACTCGGCACCGGCATTGATCCTTTGGAGCTCATCTTGAAATACGGCGCGGATGCGACGCGATTCGGCCTTATCTGGCAGGCAACCGGCGCGCAGGCGGTCAAGTTCGACGAAGGTGTGGTTTTAAATGGCCGCAAATTCGCCAACAAACTCTGGAATGCGGCGCGTTTTATCATGATAAAAACCGGCGGGTCTAACAAGAAACGCACGCGTGCAAAACCCCCCGTCAAAAATCTTTCGTCCATTGACAAAGCACTTGTACGCGATATTCGGAAAATCATGGAGCGCTATGACCGCGATATCGAGCGCTTCCGCTTCGGCCAGGCCGCAGAGGCACTGTATCACTTTGTATGGCACAATTTCTGCGACAAGTATCTTGAATATGCAAAGAGAGAAACACGAAAAGAAGTCGACGAAATCCTTCTCTGGGCGCTCGGCACATTCCTAAAGCTCCTCCACCCCATGATGCCGTTTGTGACCGAAGCAATCTGGCAGGAGACGTTCGGAGACGAAACACATCCGCTTATTATTGAACCGTGGCCACGCTAATTCCGTGAACACCATTACCATCATCGCGTTTACCTTCGCGTTCCTGCCGAGTCTTACGTGGCTGCTTTTTTACCTGCGTGAAGATCCGCACCCGGAACCGCCGCGGTGGCTTTGGCTCGCGTTTGTTGTGGGCATCGGCGCGGCGCCCGTAAGTTTCTATCTTGAAAAATGGTTGCTCAAACTCTCTTCCCTTGCGCTTCAAATGCCCGAGATTTCAATCTCGGAAGGCATACTTTTTATGCTGTTTGGCGTGGCGCTCATAGAGGAGCTCGTAAAATTCATCGGCGCGCGCCTGCTTCTTGCGCGAAACCCGGTATTCGACGAGCCGGTCGACGCAATGATATATATGGTAACCATTGCGCTCGGCTTTGCGGCGCTCGAAAATATTCTGGTATTAAATAACGCGGCGCACCATATGTCGCTTAGCAGAATGGCACAGACCCTGACGCTCCGGTTTATCGGCGCAAACTTCCTCCATACGCTCGCTTCCGGGCTCATCGGCTACTATTGGGCGCGCGGTATCGTGGAAGGGAATGTCGGCCGGAGATTGCTTGTGGGGATTCCGCTCGCGGTCGCCTTGCATGCCGCCTTTAATATCCTTATAATCAAACTCGGTCCCCTGTATTTTCTTGCAACAAGCGTGCTTCTCTTTATCGCAGGGCTTGCGGTATTGCGCAACTTCGAAGTGCTCAAGCAGCTCAAAACTCCTGCAACGCTCGTGAAGAACACATCAGGACTTTCATAAACCACTTGTATGCCGCGAAAAAAGAAAAACAAAGAAACATCAGTGCCTTCGATACTCGAAAAGTTTGAAGAAGAAGGCGAGCTTACCGTGGATGTCTATCAGACGTCTGCGGAAATCGTGGTGCAGACTGCGGTGGCAGGCGTGAAACCCGAAGACCTCGACATTGCAATCACCGATGACAGCGTCACGATCCAGGGAAAACGCCAGCGCGAGGAAGCAATACACCATGATGATTTTTTCCTTCAGGAATGCTTCTGGGGGCCGTTCTCGCGAAAGGTGGTGCTTCCGCACCGCGTGGATTCAAATGCCGCGCAAGCAATCATGAAAAATAACGGGGTCTTGACAATCCGGCTTCCAAAAGTAACGCGCTCGCGCTCTCGACAAGTCAAAGCACAAGAAGAAGCATAATTAAAGAATAAAGAAACACTCCGCACAATGCGGGGTGTTTTGATTTGTGTCGGTAAAAACTTGTATCGCCCGTATTGTGGTGCAGTATTGTTGAATTAGTCCGAACGCATTTCGCCGCCGCAGGCGGCAAGGAAATCCCCTCTTCGAGTCTGAAGACTCTTCAGAGTCTGAACGACCCGCGAAAATTCGGAAAGGCGACCGAGCCGCACCGATAAAAACCGCAAAAAAACCCGGAGAAAAACATCGGCTCGAACCATATTTTGCGAAACCGCCAATTCGTTTTTGCCCCCAAAATCCAATACGAAATGGTCGCCGAGCGAAGCGAGGCGAACCAAAACTCCTTGCAATTTCCTTTCTGGTGCTCCCGGGAGGATTCGAACCTCCAACTCTTTCGAGACAGCGTCCTAAGCGCTGCGCGTATACCAGGTTCCGCCACGGGAGCGTAGATTCATTCTACCCGAAAAATTCCCTCTGCCAACCAGGGAATAGAATTTTGGTTTATACGAAATGTTTTGTCGCATACGCGACGAGCCAAAATTTCACTCCCTGGCCAAGCCAACCATTACGATTCACAGGCCTGCTCTCTCATCCATAGCTTCGCATCACCATTCAGCATCACGCTAAAACTTCATCTTTTTTAGGCGATCGCATACAAAGCGTAAAAATGGTTCTTGACTATTCAGCCACCTTGGAGGCCGCCTCTGTCCCCCAATTATGAACACTTCTATCTGATCGGATATCGGATCATTGTGTGAAGGATCATGAGCTTCTTTCAGGAGCCATGTATCCAAGAATAGCGGATATGTAGGTGTTGCGAAGCTATTGAACCATGACACATACTTGACTTTTACCATAAATTACGATATAATTTACTTTAGTACAATACAACTAAATATCACCTCAATTCTGAATAGGGAGGGATGGACATGGCCGAAAAGAAGAGAGTCTTGCACTGGCTTTCGGGCGATATTGTTGCTGCCGTAGCCGGTGCGATTGGCGGCAGCGAGCTCGCCAAGATGTGGATGCGAAAGGCGGGCGAGGTTGTTTCTGGTCGCGTCGAGGCGCAGGTAAAGGAACTCACAACTCGCGAGAAAGCGGGGATATTGTTCCGCATCCTGCGCGAGATGTCTCAGCAGGATACACAACACATCGTCGCGCTGCTGCAAAGCGCGACCCGCGGCGGAGAAGAGCATGGGTGGTCGGAAGACCACATAGTGCATCTCCTCTTCCAGCTCCTTCCCTCCTCTACGCTTCAAAAGGAAGAGAAGGGAAAGAAACAGAAGTCGAAAGAGCCTCCGAAAAATCCTTACCAGGGAGTCAAAGAGGACCTGAAGTTCCTCAACGACAAACTGGGAGGATCGGAAGATGACAGGAAGCTGGCGTTCCAGATGCTCTATCTGTTGGACGCCGACGGCCTGCAGCAGCTCATCGCCAAATTCGGCCGCAAGGCCAATCGGGCACTCGCCGGTTCGCCGGAAGAGATCAAAGAGCTACGCCAGCGTGCGCAGCGATTTCTTGATAAGCAGCTCACGCGACTATGCGAAAGGGGGAGATCATAATGCTGGCGGCAATCGGTAACGCAATTGCAGGTATAGTTGTATGGATAGTGGCAACGATCGCCGATGCCGCCGAGTGGGTCTGGCGAGAATTCGTCGCCCTCTGGAGGTGGATCAGAGCATCCACCATCCCCTTCGTTTGGTGGTTGGGCCGCGTCCTACCGCCTGCAGTCCGTGCTGCACTACGCATCACACTCCTGACCTATGTGGTATGGATAGTTGTGACGTTGGCGCTCTTCCTCACGCTAGGGAGCTTGTACCACGTGTGGGGGCTCGCGTTCATCCTCTGGATCGCGTTTGGGCTCCTCGCGCCGCTCCTGTGGATCCCGCGAGTCAGACCCTTCGTTTTTGCTATTCTGGGGGTCGTATTCCTCGGGCTGCTGCTCCAATTCTCTGGAGTAGCGCCGGTCTACATCACTGCGATCACCGCAGTGGTGCTGACCATCATTTTCCTCCGGTTCGTACCGATCCCCTCGTGGATCCGGACGATGGTAGGTGGAGCGCTCGCTGCCGGACTCGTCCTAGCGCTTCTACTGGGCGGTCTGGACCGGCTGGTGCCGACGTTCAAGTCAGCGCTCGGCCTTGCCAAATACCGCGGTGAGCAACAATCAGCTACGCTTGTCGGAGGGTCAGAACTTTTTGACCCGAAGACAGGCCTACCAAGGGCCAAGGTCAACCCGCGCACCGGCGAGATATTTGTCGACGAGCGGATTGTATACCAGTTCGACCCGCGAACCGGGGAACCTCTCGTCGCTCTCACGCGCGAAAAGCTCATTGAACTTTGCAAGCGCAAGGAGGGCGCGCCGGGAATGCTCGCCAAGCTCTGCGAGCAACTCGGCGTGGTGGAGCCGCCAAAGCGCGAGGCAGTAAAGCAGTCCCAGCGCGCGGAAGCTGCTCCAGTTGCTCCCCCACCCCCGATTCCGTTTCCGCCTCCAGTGTTCCCAACTCCGATTGAGCCTGCGCCGCAGACAATGACGCCTGCGCTACCCGCAACGTCGTGGGACTGGGAAAAGTTTTTTCCAAGCGCTGGTGAGTATGTGACGGATTTTGCAATCCGTCCTGCTACCAGCTGGACCCTTTGGGGAGACCGCGATTTCTGGATTCGCGGCTCCGGGGATCAGCCGTGGTTTGTGGTCCGCATTCGTGCGGATGGCACATCCGGGGATTGTGGTATCAATCCCTGGAGATACGGCCCTGGCGACAGGGCCCTGCACGTGCGGACAACCGGTGGTTCTACGGTCGTCAAGCTCAAGCTCTGTCGCTAGAGGTGATCACAGTACACTGAAAACACCCGCGCGTTGCAGGAAACATCTGCAATGTCGGGTGTTTTCGTTTTTCAAGAAAGATTAAAAAGTCGGCAGTGCGCTCCCTACCCGCACAAAGCCCTGCACTCTGTGGGCGTATTCCCGCGGCACAGACAGTCGTTATAGCAGTTCCCTGTGTTGCACGTTCCGCCTCCTCCGCCGCCGGAACTTAACACATCGCTTACGAGCATCGCTGCGCCTTGCGCAATAAGTCCAACTGCAATGCCCACTGCAGCCCAGATGAGCATTTGATGCGCTTTTTGGATTTTTGCGGGTTCTGCCTGGCCGGTCACATAATAGAACCCTGCAAGAATCACGCAGATGACCGCAACAACCATCAGGATCGTAAACATAATGTCTGCAACGCGTTCAATCACGCGCACCAGACCTGCTACAGACGTAATCGCAGGGGTAACGGTCGGTACGATCGCAAGCGCGTCCTGTCCCACAATTAAAAGCGAACTTACGAGCGCAAAGTAAAAAAAGTATTTTTGCATACACGTGAGTATTAATTCCTTATTTCATCATAAGGCAAGTTTCTGCATCAGGCAAGGAAACAAAGAAGCCCCGTCGCAGACGGGGCTTCTTTTCTCTTTCTGTCGGATGCCTTAGTCAAGCACGGACCGCACCAAAAGCGGTATGCCGCGCGCAATGAGCGCAACTGCAATGCCGACGCCTGCGTAAATAAGAATGGTTTTTGCCTTTTCGAGCTTTGCCGGTTCTCCTGCCGCGGTAAGGTAGTAAAACGCTGCAAAGAGAATAAAGATAACCGCCAGGATCATCAAGGTCGTAAAGATCACGTTCGCAATGAGCTCAAGCAGGTCGTAGAAAGACTCGACACTCGGCACATCAACTGGCGGCGGAATCGGAATATCGCCGAGTGCCGCAAGAGCCGCGACTGGCATAAGCGCTACTGCAAGAAGACTTACCGCAAAAAGTTTCTGTTTCATAGGTTGCGGAGTATGGAATGACATAAGCAACGGGAAACGGCGACCTTTTTATGGATTTCCGCCTCCCAAGATTTCTCGGATGATGAGCGCGATTCCCTGGTTAATGAGCACCGCTGCGAATCCTATGCCTGCCCAGATCAAGGCAGTCCGCGCCTGGATGATCTTTTGAGGATCTCCGCCAGACGTCAGAAAAATAAATCCTGCCCAGATGACCATCACCGTAAGAATCGGTATGGCGATCCAGAGAAGAAAACTCGTCACCGCAAGCAGTGCATCCGGGATCGTGCCTGCGCCTATGGGGTTCGGGATTGTAAAGGATTGGGCGTGCGCGTAACCAAAAGAAACCGCTACTCCCAAAATAGCAATAAGCGCAAAAAAGGGCAATAGGAAAATTGATTTTCGCGTCATTGATTTATCGGCAGTTTATGCTGAACCAGTTGCTAAGATTAAGACTACTTCCGGAATTGAGCGCAACGATAATCGTATTTACCACAGCCCATGCCGTTGATACTATTATAAGGCCTATGCCTGCTGCGGTCATTGCCTGTTTTCCCTGCGCAAGCAGTTTTTCGTTTCCGCCGGAAATAATCATGAGAATCCCTCCGATAAGAAGCCCGATAGTTGCGACCGGTATTGCGATAATCCATATCATGAACATGAGCGCGTGTTGCGCGGTGTGAAACAAGGAGCAGAACGTGCAATTGGGGCCATCCTGCGCGTCCGTAAAACCGCACGTCAGAATTGGTATCCACGGCCAGTGTGCGAGCGCCTGCGATGCAGGCATGAGCAAGCCAACAACGATCAGGGACAGAAAAAGGTATTTCATGGAGAGAATTTTTGGAAAAGTAAATTAATTTGATCCGCGCCGCGCTTCACCGCATCTTCAGGGGTGGCGCGGTTTAAGTTTACCTCATCAATCATCGTGCGGAACACAGACGCAACTCCGCTCGGATCAGGCTGATACCAACTCTGCGCGACAAGCGATTGCTTGGCAAACACGCCAAGAATCCGCTCATCGAGCACTTCGCGGATAAGTTCTTTGCGCGCCGGAGGTCTGTTTGCCTTGCGCATATAGACACGGGCTTGTTCCAAATCAGTCACCCATCCGATAAACCGCCATGCTTCCAAGGGATGGCGCGAAGTGCGCGCCACGCCGTATCCCCAGTAATGCGCGTAATCCACGCGATCCTTGCTCGCCGCGGGCTGCAGCATCGGCGCGACGCGAAAATCCAAATACGCAGCTTTCTCGCGGATCGCCGGAATATCGCGCGCATATCCGAATATCATAACAACTTCGCCTTGGGAAAACGCGTCAACGGATCGCGGAAAATCGCGCGACCAGGTAAAAAGCCGGTCGCGCACCTCGGCAAACCGGGTGTAAAACTGCAGGGCTTCTGCGCCAGTGCTTTGCCCGGAGTACATCTCGTGAAAATTCACGCGGGAGCGCTCCACGTCTACCATGGAAGATCCGAGCTGCATCATCAAAAGCGCGAGGGTATCTGGCGCGTGCGCCACGTTGTTTGACGTGCCGAGCGCTACTGCAGCGCGCTCAACAATGCCAGATTTGCTGATTTTTGCGAGACGGGGCACCTGGGTCGAAAGCTCCTCCCAGGTTTTTGGCGGAAACACAATTCCTGCTTGATCAAGCGCGTCTTGATTATAAAAGAGGGCCAGTGTGTCAATCGAAAGCGGTACCCCGTAGACATACCCGCTCCTGACAAAGTCGCGCGCCACGACATCCGGATAGAAATCCTGAAGGTCGCGGCCGGCAATCACTGCTGCAGGCGCAGGATAGAGTTTCCCCTCGTGCTTTAAAAGCCAGGCGTTGTTGATCGCGAGGATATCCGGGCCGCGGCCCGCAGCGAGCGCATCTACAAGTTCCTGCTCGTAGGTCTCGGGGTTTTTTCCCACGAATTCCACCTTCATTCCGGTTTCTTGCGCAAAACGCGCAATCAGACCTTCGAATGCATCCGGCTTATCGTATACCGACCAGAACACCAGCTTGATTTCCGAAGCGCCTGGCGAGCGGTAACCAAGTAAAAGTATCACCCCAAATACCACAAGCACGACGAGTGCGCCGATCAGTAGTTTGATTTGTCTCTGCGAAAATATCATGGCTCTTTTTCTATGGCATTATGCGGGCTTCTTACACAAAAATCCGTAGTGATATGCTCCGGCATCAAGATCATCTGTTATCTCGAATCCCGCAGCTTCTGCGATTCTTTCTGTTTCGCCTTTCGCGAGCGGCATTACCCCTTCGGTAGAGGGCATTTTTTCCGGAATCCACTCGATGAGCACAAGCATGCCATTGTTCTTTAAAGCACGGCGCGCTTCTTTCAAAAGTTTTGCGGGATCTGCGACCTGGAAAAGAATGTTTGAGACAATGACAAGGTCGCAGGAAGCATCGTCGAGCGTGGAGCCTTTTTCTAGTTCGAGATCCGCGCGAACCGTTTTTATATTCTCAAAGCTGTAACTTGACGCACGCGACCTGATTGCTTCGAGCGCAGTCCCCAAAATATCAATGGCGTATACGGTTCCGCCTTTTCCGATCCGTTTTGCAAGCTCGAAAGAGAAAAAGCCGGATCCTGCGCCAAAATCCGCGGCAACGATGCTGTTTTGAAGCGGAACTTGATCAAAAATTTTTTTCGGATTGAGAAACTCCATGTGAGAAGTTTCGATACATTCCCTACACGACGGTGGCTGCGATAATCGAGTCAGCGGCATCGAGTTTCATGACGCGTACTCCCTGCGTGGCGCGGCCTTGCGTCGGAAGCGATGCGAGCGGAACCCGGATGGCCTGCCCCTTCTCTGATGCCGCAATGAGCTCTTCTTCATTTCGCACGATGATTGCCGCGATGATCGGCCCGCTTTTTTCCTGCACTTTCGCGGTCTTAATTCCGGTACCGCCGCGATTCTGAAGTCGGTAGTCTTTGATGGAGGTTAATTTGCCAAAGCCGTTTTTTGTCACCACAAGCGCTTTTTGTTCTTTGTCGCCTTCAGCTTTCGCGCGGCGCGAAATCACGCCCATACCAACAACCGTATCGCTGCCTTTCAGGCGCATCGCCGTAATTCCCGCAGAAGCGCGACCCATTGACCGTATCTGATTTTCTTTGAAACGGATTGCCTGGCCCATACTTGAGACAAGCAAAACCTCGTCTTCGCCAAAAGAAAGACTCGCCCACCGAAGCATATCGCCTTTTTTAAGGAGCAACGCCCGCATGCCTGCCCGCCGGATGTTCTTAAACTCCATGAGGGGCGTTTTCTTCATTATACCCCTTTGCGTAGCCATCAGGAGATATTTGTGGGGCACGGCGGCTTTGTTTTCCCGAAAATTCACGATCGCGACGATCTCCTCTCCGGAGAACACATTCATGAAGCTCTGGATGGGCTTTCCGCGCGAAATTCGGGAGCCCTCCGGTACTTCATATGTTTTAATGCGAAACACGCGACCGAAGTTTGAGAAAAGGAGAAGCGTGTCGTGGGTATTGGCGAAAGTGACCAAACGAAGCGCGTCTTCGTCTGCCTTTGCCTCAAATCCGATCACGCCCCTGCCGCCTCGGCGCTGGAGCCGGAACGAATCAGGATTCACGCGTTTGATGTAGTTTCCTTGCGAGAGCGTCACGATCACTTCTTCTTCGATGATGAGTTCTTCATCAGACATTGCGCCGAGCGGCGCGGCTTCCACCTTGGTACGCCGCGCATCGCCAAAGCGTTTCTCAACGTCATCGAGTTCTTTGTCGATCACGGCGATCACCTTCTTAGGATCTTTCAGAATTGCGGCAAGTTCCTTGGCAAGTTTCTTTTTTTCTTTAAGCTCTTCGATAATTTTTTCGCGCTCGAGCCGCGCAAGACTTTCGAGACGCATCGCCAAGATTGCTTCTGCCTGGCGTTCGGAGAGCTCAAACTTCTTTATCAAATTTTTCTTGGCTGCATCGCGATTCTCGGAACCCCGTATAGTTTTTATCACGCCGTCGATATGCGCCAGGGCTTTCGCAAGTCCCTCGAGAATGTGAATACGTTCCTTGGTTTTTTCAAGATCAAACTTGGTGCGGCGTGCGATAACGACTTTTCGGTGCTTGATATACTCGACAAGAATCGCCGGGAGCGAAAGCGTCTGGGGCTGCAGACCGTCGACGAGCGCGAGCAGGTTGATGTGAAACGTCTTTTCGAGATCCGTAAGCTTATAGATCTGGTTAAGCACGCGTTCCGGCTGCGCATCGCTCTTGAGCTCGATCACGACGCGCAAACCTTCTCTGTCTGACTCGTCGCGAATATCGCGGATGCCGATAATTTTCTTTTCTTCAACAAGTTCCGCGATTTTACTCACAAGCCCGCTTTTGTTTACTTCGTAGGGAATTTCGGTGATCACAATATCGAACCCGCCCTTCTTTCGCTCCGCAACCTCTGTCTTTCCTCGGCAAAGAATGGCGCCGCGGCCAGTCGCATAGGTTTCGAGAATGGCTTTTGCATTGTAAATAATCCCGCCGGTCGGAAAATCTGGTCCCTTGATAAACTCCATAAGGTCCTGGGCAGTCGCAGAAGGACGGTGCAGGAGGTGCCTGGTTGCGCCTACTACTTCGCGGAGGTTGTGCGGTGGGATGTTGGTTGCCATACCAACTGCAATCCCCACGCTTCCGTTTAAAAGAAGGTTCGGGAAGCGAGAAGGAAGCACTTTTGGCTCTTGACGCGTTGCGTCGTAGTTTTGCTGAAAATCAACGGTATCCTTCTCAATATCGGCGAGCATCTCTTCGGCAATCGCGGTGAGTCGCGCTTCGGTGTAGCGCTGCGCCGCGGGACTGTCGCCATCAACCGAACCGAAGTTCCCCTGCCCTTGGATTAAAGGATAGCGGAGTGAGAACGGCTGCGCGAGCCGTACCAGCGCGTCATACACAGCAAGGTCGCCGTGCGGGTGATAATACGCGAGCGTATTTCCCACGATGCGAGCGGATTTGACGTATTTTGCGTCGTGCCGCAGACCCATGTCGTGCATCGCATAAAGAATTCTTCGGTGCACCGGTTTTAAACCGTCACGCACGTTCGGGAGCGCGCGCGCGACAATCACCGACATTGCATAATCGAGATACGCTTCGCGCATCTCTTCGGTAATTTCCTTTCTTTGAAGTTTACCGATGTCCATATGTGCTACTCGACGTTCAGGTGCACGCGGGATCGTTCGGAAGGCGGTGGTAACTGCTGCGGAACCCCGTTTCCGTCTCCGATGTTTTGCAGGAGCGCCGGCACGCTACGGTTTACGCCTTCAAACAAACTTCTTATGTTTGCAAACCCGGACGTCACTTCTTCTTGAAAACCAGCCACCGGAAGCGGTTTTGCAATTTCCGTCCGGGCAGGCGCTCGCAGCGCAAGCTTCATCGAGTATCCCCACGCTACCAAAATCAACGGCACGAGGACAAAAAGCGCAATCCAAAAGACGCGGCGTCTCACGTGCTCCGGTCCTTCTATAATGTTTTGAAACCATTGCGTCATTGTTTTTCAAAGCTTGTGGCACGCAAAAGATGCACTTCGGTCTTCTCCTGCGGAAGATCCTTGGTGCGGACGGAAAGTTTTTCTTCGGAAACAGGTTTGACGCCGAGTTCTTTTAAGAATAATTCCGGCCCGTCAATCCGGAGTTTTAAGTCCCCAACTTTAAAGTGCATCGGGATCACTACTTTCGGCTCAATCCGGTTGGTGATGGCAGCGGCTTGCTTACCGTCTATCGTAAACGTGCCGCCAACAGGGATGAGAAGGATATCGGCTCCTCCTGTTTTTTCCAGCTGCGCCTCGCTTAAACGCGCCTCGCCGAAATCTCCCATATGGATAAGGCGCATCCCTTCGGTTTCGATCACAAAGATCGTATTCGCGCCGCGCTCTTTTCCGCTCGATGCGTCGTGAAACGACGATACGCCCTCAATAAAAATACCCCGTGTCTCGTACTCTCCCGGCCCGCAAAATACCAGCGGCTCTCCTTCAATAGCCCCCGCGTTATTGTGATCATCGTGTGCATGGGTCACTAAAACTAAATCAGCCCGGAATCGGGGGGGCTTAGGAATTCCAACCCAGGGATCTGGAGAAAAAGGGTCAATCGCAATAACTTTTCCCTGGGTTTCTACCCTGAAAAATGACTGACCAAACCATTGAAGCGTCATGTGCGTTTTTTAGCTTACCATAAGGCCTCCGCGCCTTCAATGTCGAGATTATTATTGTCGAAGTATTGATTTTCCCTCAAAAATCACTAGAATAGTTTAGCGCTGTCAAAACCCATGAAACAGAAAACCCATATTATGACCCAGTTTGCCGAGACGATGCGGCTCCACGCGCCGAAAGTGGAGAGCATTGCGGTAGGAACCGTTATGACCAAGGAACCGAAGCGCCTGTACGTTGATCTCGGCCCGATCGGCACCGGCATTATTTACGGCACCGAATACATTGCGGCACGCGACCAAATAAAATCGCTCTCCATGGGAAATCAGGTTTCAGTCAAAATCCTCTCGCTTGCCAACGAAGAGGGTTTTTTTGAAGTTTCGCTCAAAGAAGCAGTGAAAGAAGAGGCGTGGCAGACGCTCAAGGCCCACAAAGACGAACGTACGATTCTTGAGCTTCCGATACTCGATGCAAACCGCGGCGGGCTTATCATGGACCTGGCTGGCATTACCGGATTTCTCCCGGTTTCTCAACTTTCACTCGAACACTATCCGCGCGTCGAAGGCGGAGAAAAAAATAAAATTCTCGAAGAGTTAAAGAAATTTGTGGGGACATCCCTTCGCGTACGAGTCCTCGACGCCAATGCCGCAGAAGGAAAGCTTATCTTTTCAGAAAAAGAGGCAGAGGAGGATGGATTAAAAGAAATCCTTTCCAAATATAAAGTCGGCGAAGTGGTAGAAGGAAAAATCACCGCAGTCGTAAGCTTCGGCGCCTTTATGAAGTTCGGCGACCCGCCGCTCGAAGGATTAATCCACATTTCTGAAATTGACTACAAACTGATCGACGACCCCAATAAGTTTCTCAAGGTGGATGATGCCGTGAAAACCCAGATTATCGCAATCGAGAAAAACCGGGTCTCGCTCTCGCTCAAGGCCCTGAAAGAAGATCCATGGACCAAGGCAGAAGAAAAGTATACGAAAGGCGAAACGTATGAAGGAAAGGTGCTCAAAATCAACCCCTTTGGCGCATTTGTCGAGCTTGATCCCGACATCCACGGCTTATGCCATGTATCGCAATTCGGAAGCCTCGCAAAGCTGAAAGAGGCAGTGGAACCCGGGCAGGTATACCAATTCCGCGTCGAATCCGTCGATGCCAAGGAAAGAAGGTTAAGTCTTGTTTTTGGAGAGACGCGAAAAGAAAAAAACGAGGGGGCTGGTGAGACAAAGGAAGAGATCGCTGAACCTTTGAAGGAAGAAACGGCCGCGTAAGAAATGCCATACGCAAAACGCCCCGCAATGTCGCGGGGTATTCATTTTGCGTATCGCGCACTACTAACTTCCCTGCGGTCTTCGAACCGCGTCCTTTAAATGCTTGCCTGCTTGAAATTTCGGAATGCGCATCGCAGGAATAGTGATTTTTTCGCCGGTGCGCGGGTTCACGCCCTGCCGCGATTTTCTCTCTTTGGCGGAAAATGTACCAAATCCAGACACCGACACCTCTTCTCCGCGAGACAGTGTTTCTGAGATCGCGCCGAACACTGCGTCGAGAAGTTTTGATGCCTCCTTTTTTGATCGATTCAGTTTTTTTCCGACAAGTTCTGCAAATCCGTCCTTATTCATATCATTATTGTAAGCACACAGCCCTGTTCAGGCAAGATGCGCGCGCCTACCTGGCAAACTCAACCGCGCGCGTCTCGCGAATCACCGTCACTTTAATTTCTCCAGGATACCGGAGTTCTTCCTCGATGTGTTTTGCAATATCGCGCGCAAGCTTTATTGCCGCATAGTCATCCACGTTTTCCGGCGCCACAAATACCCTGATTTCGCGGCCCGCCTGGATGGCGTAGGACTTCTCCACTCCTTCAAAAGAGTTTGCGATGCGCTCAAGCTCCGCAAGGCGCTTCAAATAAAACTCAAGGGTCTCGCGCCTTGCGCCGGGCCGGGACGCAGAGATTGCGTCTGCGGCATTTACCACGTATGCCTCAGGAATCTGCACCGGATAGTCGTCGTGGTGCGTTTCCATGCTGCGGACGACGCGCTCATCCACTTTATATTTTACAAGGATTTTTCTGCCGAGCTCGAGGTGCGTGCCTTCAATTTCGTGGTCTACTGCTTTTCCGATATCGTGCAGAAGTCCTGCTTTTTTTGCGATCTCGGAATTAAGCCCCAGCTCCTCTGCAAGCATTCCTGCAAGGATTGCCACCTCTGTCGAGTGCATCAGCACGTTCTGTCCGTAACTCGTGCGAAAGGCGAGGCGCCCGAGAAGATGCACGATTTCGGGCGGCAAATCCAAAATACCGAGGTCGTAGACCGCCTGTTCCCCAGCTTCGCGGATTTTTTGCACAACTGCTTTTTTTGCTTCTTCGACTTTCTCCTCAATGCGCGCGGGTTGAATCCGTCCGTCTTTCACCAATTCTTCAAGCGCGATGCGCGCGATTTCGCGGCGCACCGGGTCGAATGATGAAAGCGTGATCGCCTCGGGTACTTCGTCAACAATAATTTCAACGCCCGTAAGGCGTTCCAAGTGCCGGATGTTTCGGCCTTCGCGGCCGATAATGCGGCCCTTGAGTTCTTCGTTGGGGAGCGGCACCACGCTCGTCGTAATTTCGCCGACATTGGAGCGCGCAAGGCGCTGCATCACTGTTGCCATCATTTCCCAGGAACGCTTCTCTAACGTTTCCTGTTTTTCTTTTTCGAGCTTCTTTAAGGCGCCGGTAAGATCATCTTTATATGCGTCCTCAATTCGCCGAAAAAGCTCTTCTCGCGCGGCATCGCGCGAAAGACCCGCAACCCCCTCAAGACGCTCGACCTCGCTCTGGCGCATGGTTTCGAGCTCCTCTTTGATGATGTTTACTTTTTCCACCTGTTCCTGGAGCTGGGTTTCTTTTTCTTGGACGCGCGTGGTGCGCTCTTCAAGTTCTGCCTCGCTCTTTAAAAGCCGCTCCTGGGTCTTTTGGATCTGGATGCGTTCCTGTTTTAACTCGTCTTTTGCCTCCTCGAGCGTTTCTACTGCTTTCTTCTTTGCCTCGAGGATGATTTCGCGCGCTTCGTCTTTTACTTTCTCAAGCCGTTCGGCCAGACGCGCTTCGATGGTGTCTGCGCGTCTTCGCACTACTTGTTTCCTGAAAAAGTATCCGAACGCCGCGCCTGCCAAAAACACGCCGAGTGCTACAGTAACAAAAATAGGTAGTGACATAAATAGTCATGATTTTCCCGCCGCCCCGTCCTGAGATTTTTGAGACGGGGAACTAAGTTGTCACCGCACTAATCCAGCACCTCTTGAGGAGACGCTATTAAAAGCGATAAAGGATTGAGTGCCAAAAGTTGCATTGTCAAATAAAGCTTGGGTTTTCTTTCGTGCTATCGCGGGAATCGTTCAGTCAACGCAACCGTTGTGAAGCTTAGCTCACCCCATAAGGCGTTAATGTCTTGCGGGGTAGGGGAAAGAATTAATTAATAAAGAAATGTGCAGTCAAATACCCGAAAAAGTCGATAAAGATTGTTTCTGCTTTTAGTGTAGCGCCGCAGCGGGTTTTGTCAACCCAGTAGTAGAATTTTTGCTTACTTTGCGGTATATGTCGCGTGAAGCGACACGCAGAAGCCGTGTGTCTTTGCCAGAGCATGTGCCGCCCAAAAGCGCTTCTTGGAGCGCCGAAGCTCCTTCCGGATGGACGCGAGGCTCTTGATTCCCTCCGCATTCTGAACTTTCCTGAGGTCACTGCGGGATAGCCGATCGAATTGCTTGCGCAACTCCGCGAGCGTCATCTCCTCGGTATTGGCCCATAGCGAGAAGTCGTCCGCACGAACGACCAATTCGTCGTACACGCGAGCCTGCTCAGAAGGGTAAATCACGCCCGTAGCCCAGAAGCCAAAGGTATGACGGAAGGAAAACGCAACCAAGGCTTTGGGGGCGAAAAAGTACATTCCGACTACACCCAGCCCCATCAACACCCCACCAACCAACGGCAGAATCGGGCTGGTAGTGGCGAAGCTGAGCCGCGCGGTCTGGACCCCCGCGAACCCCATCGCCAGCGAAAATACCACGAACACTGTCCAGCGAATCGCTTCGCTTCTCATCGCAGCCTCCTTGTTCGCCTGTTCTTCAGGCTTTTTGCAGCGATCTTCGCTGCTTCCAGTCTGACTGCTCTTATCAGTCAGAACTGGCTGCTTACCGTCTCAACTATGCTTCCCCGTATAGTGTCGTCGGCAGCTTGGTACCCCGCCACCCTGATTTTAAAGGTTCGGGAAAGTTTAGTATGGGGGACGCGACACAAAGTTGCCGACGACCCGTTCGAAAAACTCAGGCCATTCGAGGCTCTGAGGAGCTCTCAGGCTCGAACAGATCGTTTTGAGTAAGGCGAACGGACGACTGTTCTAAAAGAACAAAAATAGGATAGCATAATATGACTACTGTGTCAAGGATTTAAAGGCGGCTCTATCTAGGATACAATGAACCTGCTATGAAGCCAGTTGTTTTGCTCGTGCTTGACGGTTGGGGTATCGGCGAGAAAAGCCAAGGAAACCCTATCTCGCAAGTCCCTACCCCGACATTCGACTGGATGAAAAAGAACTTCCCGAGCCTAGCGCTCCAGGCATCAGGTATTAATGTCGGACTTCCGTGGGGCCAGGCAGGAAACAGCGAGGCAGGCCACCTTGCCATGGGTGCCGGACGAATCCTCTACCAACACTACCCGCGCATCACCATGGCGATACGCGACGGGTCGTTTTATAAAAACCCCGCGTTTCTTGACGCTTTCCGTTATGCCAAAACGCGCCAGGCGAAGGTCCATTTTGTCGGCACGCTTTCAAGTAGCAATGTCCATGCATCATTCGGGCACCTTGACGCGCTCCTTGAGCTTGCCAAAAACGCAGGCGTAGACCCATTGCTCCACCTTTTTACTGACGGACGAGACAGTCCGCCAAGGGATGCGAAAAAAAATGTGGAGCGCGTTGCGTCGATGCTCGAAAAAATCGGAGTCGGAAAAATCGCGTCGCTTGCAGGCCGCTTTTACGCCATGGATCGCGATGACAACTGGGAACGGACTGAAAAAGCATTCAGGCTTCTGGTGGAAAACGGAAAAATAAAAAAGAGCACGAGTGAAATCCTTGACGAGACATACGAGTTGGACCTGACTGACGAATTTGTCGAACCGACGCTCATCGGAGCGCCCGAGGATGCAGGGCGCCTGACGGTCGGCGAAAACGACTCGCTCATCTTCTTTAACTTCCGCGAAGACTGCATGGCGCAGCTCGCACGCGCGTTTGCGGATCCTGCCCTCGATAAGTTTCCGAGGCCGAACCTTGCCTCTATTTTTGTCGTAACCATGACGCAATACGCAGAAGGGCTCAATGCGAAAGTCGCGTTTCCGAAAGAATACATCACGCATCCCTTGGGGTGGGTACTGTCACGGCAAGAAAAACGACAGCTCCGGCTTACGGAATCAGAACGCGCCTCGCATGTGACGTTTTTCTTCAACGGACTTCGCGCCGAGCCCTTCCCGAATGAATATTGGGTAGTGATACCGTCGCCACGGGTATTTCGCTTGGAAGAGGTGCCGGAGCTTTCGAGCGCCGAGGTGCTCGAGCGGCTGCTTCAGTCAATGGAGGAGCGCGTGTACGACTTTATCTTGGTCAATTTTCCAAACGCAGACCTGATCGCGCACACCGGTAATTTCGATGCGGCGCTCAAAGTCGTAAAAATAATGGATCGCGTGGTAAACAAAATCAGTTCGGAGGCGCTCAAGCTCAAAATACCGCTTATCGTCACGTCGGACCATGGCAATATTGAAAATATGTTGCATCCTCTTACTGGCCGCGTTGACACCGTGCATGATGAAGGCCCAGTGCCGTTTTACCTTATCGACAAGCGATTTTTCAGGGCGCGTTCGGATAATGAAATTGCGCAATCCGAAAAAGAAATTTCTGGAGGCCTGGTTGATGTTGCGCCAACGGTCCTGGAGATTATGGGGCTTGAAAAGCCTGACACCATGACCGGCCAAAGCCTTATTCCGCTTCTTAAATAATCTCTGTATGCGATCGCGCACCATCTCACTGGTACGTAACTTTCGCGCTGACCGAATTCCGCGCAAACCCGGGGTGTATTTTTTCCTTGGGAGAAACAAAAAGGTGCTCTATATCGGAAAAGCAGCAGATCTCCGCGTACGCCTCCGTACGTACTTCGGTTCGGATGCGCCCGGGAAAACAAAAAGATTGGTCCAGGAGAGCGTGGCGCTTCGATTCCAACCAGCTGACTCTGAAATCACGGCGCTTCTCGAAGAAGCGCGTCATATCAAGCGAGTACAGCCGCGTTACAACGTGCTCTGGCGCGACGACAAAAATTACTTTTTTGTCGGGATTACAAAAGAAAAACTACCTCGAATTTTTATTACCCATCAGCCAAAGAAAACTGCGCGGGCTCGGTTTTTAGGCCCTTTTGTGAGCGGTCGGTCGCTCAAAAATACATTGAAGCTGATCCGGCAGTCATTCCCCTTTTGCACGTGCAAAACACCGCACGCGCGCACATGCCTCCAAGCACAGCTTGGGCTTTGCCCGGGATTCTGCTGCACCGCAGGAGTCTTGACGTCGCGCAGTGAAGATGCGCACTACAAACGCGCCATACGCACCATTATGTGTATTCTTGCCGGCCGCGGCGCTGCGCTCCGCAATGCGCTCAAAAAAGAGATCGAGCAGGCTGCGCGGCGCGCAGAATTTGAGCACGCGCACGAGCTTAACATTACACTGCGCAATCTTGAAAAAGTTTTTGCCCATCGCGGCATTATCGAATCGTTCTGGATCGGAACGAAAGCGCGCGCACGCGGAAATCCAATCGAGACGCTCGAAAAAATCTTGGGAATCGAATCGCTCAAGCGCATCGAAATGTATGACGCATCCGCGATTTCGGGAAAGTCCGCGGTCGGCGCAATGATTGTGTTTGAAGGAAAAAATCCGCAGAAAGCCGAGTGGCGGCTTTTTCGAATTTACCAGGCGGCGCCAGACAATGATCCTGCCATGATCGGCGAGCTTATAAGAAGAAGGTTCGCGCATCCCGAATGGGGTTACCCTGATCTTATATGTGTTGATGGGGGCATCGGGCAGTTTTCGCGGGCCCGCAAAGAACTGCAAAAACGCGGTATCGCGATTCCTGTTGCGGCGCTCGCCAAGGGAACTGATCGCACACGCGAATACCTTCTTTTCGGCGCACCACCAAAAACGATCGATTTTGCAAAGCTTCCGCGGGAAACCGCGCTCTTTTTGCGGCGTATACAGGGAGAGGCGCACCGTTTTGCAATTTCGTACCATCGAAAAACACGAAGGCGCGCGCTTTTCGAGTAACGTTTGCGTCTCGTGTGGTTTTCTGATAGACTCAATGTGTGCGGCTGTTTGCGGGTATTATTGTTCAGTTTCTTGCGAATGCAATCGCGATCAGGGTTGCTGATGCGCTCATACCCGGCTTTTCATTTCAAGGAGAACTTGGGGCGCTCGCACGAGCAGCTGCGATTATTACGGCACTGCATCTCGTCCTGAAACCGATTGCTAAGATATTCCTCGGCCCGTTTATCATTCTTTCGTTCGGGCTCTTGACTCTGGTTCTCAACGGGGTGCTCCTCTGGCTTGCAACATTCTGGGCGCCTGAAATCGCGATCGCCACCCTGTGGGACCTTCTGCTTGCCACACTTCTTTTTACCGCAGTCAATTTTGCCGCGTGGCTCCTTCTCAAATTCCAAAAGTAGCGTATGGAAAAATATATCGCACCAATTCAAATTACCCTTTCCGTGATGCTCGTCGGACTGATTTTGCTTCAACAGCGCGGGGTTGGCCTTTCCGGGGCCTTTGGCGGAGGCGGAGAATTTTACAGCACCAGGCGTGGGATTGAGCGAATTCTTTTTATTCTGACCGTCATCGTCGCGATCCTGTTTATTGCTACCTCAATCTTCAGCCTGTTTGTGTAATCAAGCTTCGTTTGCTTTCGCGCCTTATGCGTCGATTCTTCGATACAGCGATCGAACGACTTAAAAGCGTTTTCAGTGTTTCGAATGCAAAACGCCTCCGGGCAGTTGTGCGTTCGTTTTCGGCGCGGGAGCGTATTCTTTTCTGGATGTTTCTTCTTGTGCTCATTGCAGGAGTTTTTTGGCAGGGCGCGAGATTATATTTTTCGCGCACCACAATCGACCCCGCCTTCGGCGGCGTCTATACCGAGGGGATTGTGGGATCAGTACGATTCCTCAACCCTGTTTTGGGTGATTCAAGTGATGCGGAACGCGTGCTTGAATCGCTTGTCTTTGCGGGACTTTTTAAAGCAGACTATGCAGGGGGCGTCATGCCGGATCTCGCCCAATCAGTGGCGACATCAACAGACGGAAAAACATACATCGTTACGCTCAACGATAATCTCGTCTGGCACGACGGTAGGCCGTTCACCGTCGAGGATGTCCTTTTTACTATTGAGCTTATTAAAAATCCCGAACTTCGAAATCCGCTCGCAATCAACTGGGAAAAAATTTCAGTGGACAAAATCTCTCCCCAGACCGTCCGGTTCGTGCTCCCTGCGTCCTACCAACCGTTTCTTCATAACTTGACGTTCGGCATCCTTCCGAGGCACCTGTGGAGTCAGGTCCCTGTCCAGAATTTCCATCTTGCGGATCTCAACCTCCAGCCCATCGGCGCAGGACCGTATCGCTTCAAAAACTTGCAGAAAGATAAAAATGGTTCTGTCAATCATTACACGCTCGTCGCAAACCGAAAATATTCTGGTCCAGGGCCGTACCTTGAAACGATTGTCATCGGATTTTTTGCAAACTACGACGATGCTGTTCTGGCATTAAAGAAAAAGGAAATTGACGGACTCGGCGGCATTCCGCCAGAGCTCGCTCAGGGACCTTCGTCATCCCTCAAATTCCGGTATTTCCAGCCGGTGATCCCAAGATACTACGCAGTATTCTTTAATACCGATATTACGTTTTTTAAAGACACGCTGGTTCGCGAAGCGTTAAGCCGTGCAACAGACAAAAAGAGAGTTATAAGCGAAGTATTCTCGGGCCGCGCAAAAGAAATTTCCTCGCCGATTGTACCCGGCATGATCGGCGCGAAAACGACCGAGAGTCTATTCGATCCCGAAAAGGCAAAAGAGCTTCTTCTGAAAGCCGGGTGGAAACCAAACAAGGATGACGGAGTGCTCGAGAAACGGCTTTCCCCGAAAGATAAAACTCTCACGAAATTTGAATTTGAACTTCTCGTGCCCGACACGCCAGAGCTTCAAAAAGTCGCGGCGCTTATCCGCGGCGACTGGGATCGCGCAGGAATTCGCATGCGAACTAAAGTCGTCACGCTCGGCGAATTTACCGCAGCGCTTCAGGCTCGTTCCTACCACGCGGTGCTCTTCGGTCAGGTATTTGCAACCGGTCGAAATCCCGATCCGTTTCCGTTTTGGCACTCAACGCAAAAAAACGCGCCTGGGTTGAATCTGTCGCTCTATGGCAGTACCAAGGCGGATGCGCTTCTTGAAAAAATCAGGCGCGAAAGCAATGAAGAAACGCGCGTCAAAATGCTCGATGAATTTCAAACAATTGTCACACAAGACTACCCTGCGCTTTTTCTGTATACGCCCGATTATCAATATGCGGTGGTGCCTGCCTTTCGCATGCCCGATATTCGCTTCCTGAACTACCCTGCGGAGCGTTTCAGCCGCGTCAATGAGTGGTTTCTTAATACAAGGCGCGCCTGGCGCTAAAAACTTTTATGAAACGATACCTTGCGCTCGAATCATTACTGACAGAGTTCCCGCGCCAATGGGTACTTGGGTTTCGAAGTACGCATGCGCTGCTTCGCGCGATGCGAAAACCGCGCGTGAAACCCAAAGCTGTATTAATCGCGGGTATGGGTGGCTCGTCCCTTCCAGGAAAGCTATTGGAAACATTTGCACGCATCGAAAAGCTTCCGCATGCGATATGGACGTGGAATACCTACGGCCTGCCTGCAGCGCTCGACAAAAATACGCTGGTTGTTGCTATTTCGTATTCGGGAAATACCGAAGAAACGATAACCTCGTTTAAACAAGCGTACCGGAGAAAGATCCCGTGTGCAGTCATCGCGACTGGCGGTGCGCTGCTTCTTGAAGCAAGGCGTCGCCGCGTGCCTGCTATTGCAGTTCCCGAAGCCATGTCTCCCCGCTTTGCACTCGGCTACCTCTTTGGCGGGCTTGTGGCGCTCCTTGTATGGTACGGCATTATCCCGGTGCGCCTTGTCCGCGTTGAGACTGCATCGCAGAAGGTATCCCAGAAAAAAATTCAGTTCGCCGCACAAGCACTTGCGCAAAGTCTTCACAATCGCATCCCGTTGGTATATACTTCCGACGACTGGTCGTCTCTGGGAACGGTTTGGAAACTTGCCTTGAACGAGACAAGCAAACTTCCGGCATTTGCGTATACCCTTCCCGAAATGAATCATAACGAGCTGGAGGCGCTCGCGACAGGCCAATTTGGAACGCGGTTCGTCGGCCTTTTTATTGAAGATCCCCAAGACCCCAAAGTCATTCAAAAGCGCTTTCACCTCACCCGGAAAATCTTCAAAAAACGCGCTAAAATTCCGGTCGTGCGACTCCGGCTCCAGGGAAGCAACTTTTTTGAAAAGGCGCTCTCAAACATATCGCTCGGGTTCTGGACAAGCTACTTCTTTGCGATTGCCAGAGGTATCCATCCGATACAAAATAAGACAATCGAGGAGTTTAAGCGCCAGATGAGGTAAGCCCTTCGTGGAGGGCAATTTGGCGCATGCTACGGGCAGACGCGTCCCGTACCATGGGCGAGTGGCGAAACTGGAAGACGCGCACGCTTCAGGGGCGTGTGGCCGTAAGGCCATGGAGGTTCAAATCCTCTCTCGCCCACAAAAAAGAAATAATGGCGCGGGATGGCCGCAAGGTCGCGGGAGTTCAACCACCCTCATACCCACATTACTATGACACCAAAAGAAACTCACAGCAGCCGTCACGCACGCAAAAGTGACGGAAAAATTGCAGAAAAAACCGCACCAGTCCTGCGGGTTATTCCTCTTGGAGGCCTCGAAGAGGTCGGCCGTAATATGACACTTCTCGAATACGAGAAAAATATTTTGATTATCGACATGGGGCTCCAGTTCCCGGAAGAAAACATGCCGGGCATTGACTTTATCATCCCGAATATCGACTACTTAAAAGATAAAAAAGATTGGATTCGTGGTATTTTCATTACGCACGGCCACTATGACCACATCGGCGCAATCCCCTACATCATTGACAAAATCGGCTACCCGCCGATTTACACGACTCCGCTCGCGCGCGGCATCATCCTGAAACGCCAAGAGGAGTTTCCGAGGATGAAAAAACTACACATCATAACGATTGACAAGGAAAAGCCCGAAACAATCGAGGTTGGCCCGTTCAAAGTCGACCCATTTCACGTCAACCACAATATTCCTGATGCGATCGGTCTTGCAATCCAGACGCCGGTGGGTCAAGTCATCCACACCTGCGATTTTAAATTCGATTTTAATCCGGTTGCCGACAAGCCCGCGGATCTTGCGCGCATCGTACAGCTTGCTTCGCGCGGTACCTTGCTCTTACTTTCTGATTCGACCGGCGCAGAAACCCCTGGCCACTCAATCTCGGAACAAATCATCATGCAAAATCTCGAAGAAATCTTCGAGGATGCAAAAGGCCGCATCATTGTAGCAACGTTTTCCTCGCTGATTGGCCGAATTCAGCAGATCATCTGGCTTGCTGAAAAATTCGGGAGAAAAGTGGCGCCTGACGGGTACTCCATGCGTTCTAATATCGCAATCTCAAAAGCACTCGGCTACATCACGCATAAAAAGCACACCCTTATCTCGCCCGAAGAAACCACCAGGCTTGATGATGACAAGGTTGTCATCCTCTGCACCGGCGCCCAAGGTGAAGGAAATGCCGCGCTCATGCGGATAGCCAATAAAGAACACCGCTTCGTGAAAATCCAGCCCGGAGACGCCCTGATTTTTTCTTCCTCGATTGTGCCCGGGAATGAACGAGCGGTGCAAAATTTAAAAGACAGTCTCTATCGCCAAGGCGCCAAAGTATACCATTACAAGATGATGGATATCCATGCGTCAGGACACGCATATGCAGATGATCTTCGGCTCATGTTTAATCTCACCCAGCCGAAATTCTTTATCCCGATTCACGGCCAGTACTTTATGCTCCGCGCGCACGCGGAAATCGCAGAAAGTCTTGGCGTGCCATCGGAAAATATCGTAGTCGCCTCAAACGGAAATGTGGTTGAGCTTTCGAAAGATAAAATACGGCTTACCCCGCAACGCGTACCCGCAAACTATGTCATGGTAGACGGACTCGGTGTCGGGGACATTGGCGAAGTGGTGCTCCGCGACCGGCAGACCATGGCGCACGACGGCATGCTCGTCATTATTGCGGTCATCGACAGCGAACGAGGCCGCCTTCGCTCGGATCCGGATGTGATTTCGCGGGGGTTTGTGTATATGCGAGAATCCAAAGAGCTGGTAAGTGATATTAAACGGCGCGCGCGTCAGATTGTTGAAAAAAGCCTAGGCGGGAGGCGCGAGTTTAACGATGCCTACATCAAAAACAACCTCCGTGATGAACTAGGTGATTTTCTCTTCCAGAAAACCCAACGGAGACCGATGATTTTACCGGTCTTGATTAGTGCGTAAAAGGCTTTGTCCAAAATTTGGAGCCGCAAGACGAACAAATTTAGACATCAAGGGCATGAGACTTGTTTCCGGCATCAGACCGTCAGGAGAACTCACCGTCGCCAATTACCTTGGCGCGATTCAGCAGTGGTTAAAACTCCAGAATGAATGCGAGTCGTACTGTTTTATCGCGGATCTTCACGCGATTACCACACCGTATGATCCCAAAAAATATCCCGGTGCAGTTCACAAAACTCTCGCGCTCTATCTTGCGCTTGGCTTGGATCCCCAGAAAACCGTAGTGTTTTTGCAATCGCACGTCCAGGAACATACCCAACTTGCCTGGCTTTTTGAGACTATTACGCCGGTTGGGGATCTTAACCGGATGACGCAGTATAAAGAAAAACGGAAAGACGGTGCGCCTGCGACGGCCGGACTCCTTGCGTATCCCGCGCTCATGGCCGCAGACATTCTTATCTACAAAGCTGATGCGGTGCCGGTCGGAAAGGACCAGGTGCAACATATCGAACTTGCACGTGAAATTGCCGGACGCTTTAATAAAAAATTCGGCAAAACCTTCCCGATCCCGCGCGCGATCCTTCCGCCCAAGGGCGCGGAACGCATCAAATCGCTCCAGCATCCGTCCAAAAAGATGTCGAAATCTGACAAGGATCCCAATGGCGCGATTATGCTGCTTGATAGCCCCCAGGAAATCATGCGGAAACTGAAAATCGCAGTCACCGACTCCGGAAAGGAAATTCTCTACGACCCCAAGAAAAAGCCAGCGGTTTCAAACCTTCTGGTTATTGCGAGTGGTTTTTCCGGCAAATCCATCCCAGAGCTCGAAAAAAAATTCGAAGGCAAGGGTTATGCGGACTTTAAAAAAGCTGTTGGCGAAATGCTTGTTTCGGTGCTCGGGCCGGTACAAAAACGGTTCGAGGCGTATATGCAAAACCCGCATTCTTTAAAAGAAATACTTGAGCGCGGCGCGAATCGTGCCAAGCCCATTGCTCAAGAAACCCTTTCAGAAGTGAAACAAAAAATGGGCTTCCTTGAATAGGAAGCCCATTCGTCATATCTTCTACGCCGTCTGGCTATCGAACTTTTGAACCTGGCGGTATTTCTTTTTCGGGTGTCAGCAGCACCAGTTTTTCTTCGCAAGAAGCGGCCAAAAGCATTCCTTGGCTTTCAATGCCTTTAATGACGCGCGGCTCGAGATTTGCCACCACTACGATTTCCTTTCCTGAGAGGATTTCGGGAGCGTAATGAGCGCCGATGCCTGCCACGATCTGGCGCTGCTCGTCTCCAAAGTCAATCGAAAGCCGAATAAGTTTTTCGCTTTCCTCAATTCGCTCTGCCGCGAGAATTTTTGCGACGCGAAGATCCAGTTTTTGAAACTCTTCGAACGAAATCATCGGACTTGTTTTACTTTTGCCATTCCTATTACGAGTTTTTCCTCTCCGAGCTCTATTTCTTTTTTCAAACCCGCCTTGCCCGATTTTCCGAATCCGAATGCAACCGCGCGGCTTTCTTTTTTAAGAAATGAAACGTGCGCACGGATCAATTTTGCAACCTCGCCCTTTGCCGAAACAGTGATACGCACAAGATCCGCAGGATGGAGCCCCATGTCCTGCCTCGCTTCCTGAATCGAGCGGAGCACTTCACGAATCATACCTTCTTCCTGAAGGCCTTTGGTGAGCGTGATGTCGAGTGAGACGCCAAGCGTACCCTGTTGTACCGTTTTGACATTTGGCACTTCGGGAAGGGCTTTTACTAGATTTATCTTTTTGACGTTTACCTCGTCTGCCAAAATCGGCAATAGCGTATTCAATTCTGCTGTTTCTTTCGATTGCATCACATAGAGCGTACCCAAGGGCTGACGCACCTTGAGACCTGCTTGCGCGCGGAGCCTCAAAACGAGACTCGCGAGCTTTCGAATAGTCCCCATATCGGAAAGAAGTGCTTTGGTTTTGGGTGTGAAGGACTGCGCTGCAGGATAGCGCGCAAGGTGCACGCTCTCCTCCCAAAAACCGGATGCACCGATCCTGGACGTCACGTCTTTCCAAAGCACTTCTGCGACAAACGGCGTAAAAGGCGCCATCGTTTTTGCGAGTCGCACAAGCACTTCTCCTAAAACGCGTGCTGCCTGCGCAAGTTCGTATTTACTTTTCGGTCTCTGGAGCCGCGGCCGCGAGCGCCGCACGTACCAGCGCGAAAGGTCGTCAAGAAATGCCTTGATCGAAAGCGAAGCCTCCCGAATGTCGTAGTGATCGAGCGATCTTGCCGCCGCGCGGCTGGTTTCATCGAGCCTGGCAAGGATCCATGAGTCAAGCGGGGTGAAATTTCCCGCGCTTATCGATTCAGAAAGCGTTTCCGGCGCATATGTTTTCCAGAAGTTGAGCACATTCAAAAGCATCACAAGATCTTGTGAACTTATTGCAAGGTCACGTTCGGAAAAACGCTTCGGCTCGCCCGGAGGATTTATCGTAAAGAAATACCACCGGAGGCTGTCAGCCCCGTATTTTCGAAACATCTCCCAGGGATCTACGATATTCCCTTTTGATTTGGACATTTTTTCCCCTTTTGCATCGAGGATGTGTCCTAAAGAGATCACATTCAAATACGGCGCGCCTTTTCCAAGCAGGGTCGAGACTGCAAGCAACGTATAAAACCATCCGCGCGTTTGATCTACCCCCTCGGTGATATAGTCGGCCGGGAAACTTTTCCCGGTATCCACGCAATTTTTGTTTTCAAACGGATAATGCCATTGGGCAAACGGCATTGCGCCTGAATCAAACCAGGCATCCGCGACGTGTTCGATGCGCTTCATTTTGCCTTTGTTGCACAAGGGGCACGCAAGCAAAAATGCGTCCACATACGGCCGGTGAAGGTCTACGTCGCCCGCATCGTTTTCCGGGAGACGAGGGACCTGAAGATGCTCCCAACGCCCAAGCTTGGGATAGGGTGAAGCAGTAATTTCTTCCCGCGACATACTTTTGAGCGTACCCTCAAGCGCCCACATAGGATCTCCGTGACCGAGAATTAAAATGCGCTTGTCGCGATATTTGCTTTCCAAATCTTTCAGCACTGCCGCGTAGCGGTCGAGCGCGTGTTGTAGCGTTTCGCCTCTCGGCGGCTTTTTGTCGAATTTTTGAAGCGAGTTTTTAAAGAATCGGTGAAATGCCTTGGTGGGGCCGTAATTGAAGATGCCCGTATTATATTCGCGGAGTCGCGGATCATATATTACTTTTGCGCCCCGCAGGTGCTTTTTCAGAATCGCGACCGTCTCTTTCATGCGCGTAAGATCCGACGAAACAATAAGATCGATGCGGCGCTTTTTTAACTGCAGGGCGCTCCGCTCAACCTGTCTTTTCCCTTCTTCGGTCAGGTGCGCAACCATGCTCTTTTTTTCCGGCCAGCCGGCGATGTAATCCTTTACGATGTGATCCGCGCCGCCGTGCCGCATACGAAAGTAATCATTCCTGCCATATGCCATTTTGGAAAGCTCTTCCAAACTTCCCACGGCGTGCACATTTCCGCATTCTTTGCATTTCCAGATCGGGAGCGGCGTTCCCCAATAACGTTCGCGTGAAAACGCCCAATCCTTTATTTCCCGCAACCACTCGCCGAATCTTCCTTCTTTTATGTGTCCGGGCACCCAGTTGATTTTTTCGTTGTTTGAAATCAGCTGTTTTTTGAGTTTTCGCATCCTCACAAACCAGGACTTGTGCGCGTAGTAGAGAAGCGGCGAAGTACATCGCCAACAAAACGGGTACGTATGCGCGATGATTTCGCGCTTGAGGAGCAACCCGCGTTTTTCGAGGTTTAATTCGATGTCTTTGTCAACATCCTTTACAAACTTTCCCTGCCATTCCGGAACGTCCCTCGTGAATTTCCCGTGCTCGTCAACTGTGTGATGCATCGGAAGTTTGTGTTTTCGGCCGAGTTCGAAGTCCTCTTCTCCATACATCACCGCTGTATGCACAATGCCCGTTCCTTCCTCGGCAGAGGCAAATTCTGCGGACAGGACTCGAAACGCATTTTTGATATTCGGGATTTTGAGCTTTGCGAGCGAATCAAAGAGCGGCTCGTATCGCATGCCGACAAGTTTTGCGCCCTTTGTTATTTGCAAAACTTCGTATGGCCTGCCGAGGGTCGAAAGCCGGGCGCTCGCAAGGATCAATACGTCTCTGTTTTCGAGCCGCACCCAGCTATAGTCAATTTTCGGATGCACGGCCAGCGCGACGTTTCCGGGAAGCGTCCAGGGAGTTGTGGTCCAGGCGAGCAAAAAATGATTTTTAAGCTTTGCGTCGCGAACTTTGAACTTTATGTATACCGATCCTTCGGTTACGTCTTCATAACCCTGCGCGACCTCGTGCGACGAGAGCGCAGTCTCGCACCGGGGACAATACGGCACCACCTTGTAATCCTCTTCGAGAAGTTTCTTCTGCCAAATTCGTTTAATGATCCACCACAAACTCTCCATGTAACGCACATCGTACGTTACGTACGGATGCGCAAGGTCTATCCAGAACGCGAGTCGCTCGGTGAAACGGTCCCAGTCCTGAATGTTGCTCCACACCGACGCTTTTGCTTTTTTATTGAATTTCGCGATGCCGTATTTTTCGATGTCTGCTTTCGTTTGAAATTCAAGCTCTTTTTCTATGCGAAGTTCTACAGGAAGCCCGTGCGTATCCCAGCCAGCTTTCCGCTCAACGTAAAATCCGCGCATCGCTTTGTAGCGGCAGATGATGTCCTTGAAAGCCCGCGCGAGCGCATGGTGAATACCCGGAATGGCATTTGCGGTCGGCGGTCCTTCAAAGAAACGAAATGGTTTTGCTTTTTTTCGCAACGCTAAGCTTTTCTCAAAAATCTTGTTTTTCTTCCAGAACTGAAGAATCTTCTCCTCGAGTTTTGGAAGTGATTGGTCAGGCATAGGTGTATTGATTATAACGCAGCGCCCGAGCATGGAAAAAGCCCCGGCGCGCGAGCGCACAGGGCATGTCGGGCATTGCCCAACATAGGGAACGAAAGTCGGACAGGGCAGCCGTGGCCTTTTTCCAGGGGCGTAGGGCTGCGAGGGACAATGACTGCCCTGCCGCACAACTGGGGGAGTCGGCCTGCTTGGCCAAAGACGCGCGCGCGCTGATGCACGACAAGCCGTACCGGGAAGGCTGAAAACCCCCAAAAACCCCGGCCTAACCCGAACATGCTCCTTTCTCGCGCGCGTAGGACTCTGGTTCAGACCAACTCCCCCATCTGAAGGGCGAGGCTCGACAGCTCCGGATTCTTATTGGCCGCAACAAAGGGGCCATCAGGCAAAAGCCCCGCCCAAGCCATAAGAACGAATTAGGATATCACTATATCTCTATATTTAAAAACCGTCAACAAACAAAACCGCCCCGCAACACGAATACTTTGGGGCACGAAGAACGATCCTACCACTGGTGGGAAATGTGAGTTTGCTGGGTTGCGGTTATCCCTTAAGGCTCGCTTGCACACGTTTTCCCGGGGTTATCTACACCTGCTCTGGCGCCTCTATACCGAGAAGTGAAAGTCCCTCTTTGAGCACACGGGCAGTTCCTTTGATAAGCGCAATGCGGGCGGCCTGAAGATCCGGCGCTGCTTGCAATACCGAATACTTCTCGTAGAAAGCGTTGGCAAGATTCGCAAGTTCCCACAAGTAATTACAAAGAAGATTCGGCAAATATTCTTTTACCGCGTCTTCGGCCGCCTCTTGGAATTGGAGCGTCTTTTGCATCAAGCTCCGCTCGCCAGCTTCTTTAAGAAGCGACAAATCTGATTTTCCTCGCGAACTCTTTTTTACTTTCCTACCAATGCTTCGAAGCCGCGCATAGGTGTACTGCAAGTACGGCGCGCTATTTCCCTTAAAATCGAGCATGGTGTCCCAATCGAATACGATGTCGGTATTCCGGTTCTGCGAAAGATCGTTGTACTTTAATGCGCCGATGCCAACTGCGGTTGCGATTTTTACTTTTTCGCGATCAGGGAGTTTCGGATTTTTAACTTCGACGATTTTCCGCGCGCGGCGAACCGCCTCCTCAATAATCTCTTCGAGCAAAATGGTTTTTCCCTTTCTGGTGGAAAGCCGCTTTAAATCCTCGCCGCGCACCATGCCAAATTTCACATGCAGAAGCTCATCTTTCTTCATCCACCCCAGTTTTTTTGCAGCCCCAAAAAGCTGCTCAAAATGCATTGCTTGTTCGTTTGCGACGACATAGAGTACTTTATGGGGCTTGAAATGCTTGTTTCGCCAGTACATCGTGGCAAGATCAAATGTATGGTAAAGGTACCCTCCGTCCGATTTTCGTATGAGCACTGGTGGAAGGTACGTATGCGCTAATGGAATGACCACGGCTCCTTCGCTTATTTTTGCAACGTTCTTTTTCAGAGACCACTCGACAATACGCGAAAACAGCTTCCGGTAGGTGCTTTCGCCGAGCATGTAATCGAACTTGATGCCGAGCGCGCGATATATTTGCATAAACTCCGCAATGCTATTTTTCCGAAATGCGTTCCAGATGCGGAGTGATTCCGGTCGTTCATCCTGAAGGTCTTTTGTTTCGAGCTTTGCTTTGGATTCGAGCTCTTTATGCTCTTGCATCGCTTCGTGAAACCGCACATAGAGCGAAAGCATATCGTGGATGGTAAGACGCGACACCGGTCGTTTCTCAAAAAGTTTATATGCGGCAATCAGGATCCCTGCTTGAAGTCCCCAGTCGCCAAGGTGATTGTCGGAGATCACGCGATAGCCGAGCGCCCGGTAAAGCCTTGCGAGCGCATCGCCAATAATCGTTGAGCGTATGTGCGCGATCGAAAGAGGTTTACCGATATTGGGGCTTGAGTAGTCAATGAGCACAGTTTCTTTCCGTTTTGGTGCAGAAAGGGGTGTTTTCTGCCCTGCCGTTTTTGCAAACGCGGCCGCGACGAATTCGTCACGAAGCGTAATGTTTAAAAACCCGCCGGCAGGACGGATATCGTGTACGATTTTTCGAAACGATTCGCGCTCAAGGAGCGTCTGCAAAAGATTTTCCGCAACCGCAGAAGGGGACTTTTTCGCTTTTCCCGCAATCAGAAACGCAAGGTTTGTCGCGTAATCTCCCAAATCCGGACGCGGGGGCGCGGCAATCGAAAACTCGGGTGTGCCTGTCCCGAGGGCTTTCCGAAATTCGTCTTTGAGAAGGTCGCGGATCGCCATATACCCCTTCACTGTAACGAAAAAATGTCGCTCTGGAAAGTAATCGCTCGGGTGACCAAAATTTCATCGCGAGGTACAATGACGCTATGCACGTCCTTGCAACCCACAAAAAAGCGTACGCCGATTACGAAGTACTAGAAACCTTCGAAGCCGGGCTGTCGCTTTTAGGGTTTGAAGTAAAATCCGTGCGGGCAGGCCACATGGACTTACACGCAAGTTACGTGGTACTCCGCGGAGGAGAAGCGTTTTTGCTCAATGCAAAAATCTACCCGCTCGCGGCACACCGCACGCCCCAGGGGTACGAACCAGGCCGCACGCGAAAGCTGCTCCTTCAAAAAAAAGAGCTCTCGCAGCTTTTGGGCAAAACGAGCCAGAAAGGATTGACACTCGTGCCGCTCCGCGTGTATACTAAGGGTCGCTTCATAAAACTCGACATTGCGCTCGCGCGAGGACGAAAAGAATATGAAAAGCGAGAGCGCATCAAAAAGCGAGAATCGGAGCGAGAAATGCAGAGGTTCCTCAAAACATAAAATGGGGATGCCAGGCCTCGACGGGAAGCAGCAGGAGTGTCTGCAGGCCGAGGACGCCATGTATACCTCGCAAAATAATCTTGGCAAATTACAACTGCCAACGTATGGCAAGCGGGTAAGGTTACGCCAGCAATGGCTGTAGCATAACTCCGCCAATTTCCACCATGAGTGGAACGTCCTTTGCAGCTGATCCTCGATACGCTGCATGGGGCGCAACCCTTTTCGAGGGCAGCACGGAACTATCCGGGGTTTTGCGCCAAAGCTTCACCGGAATGCCTCTGGAATACGCCTTTGCCTGGTTCAGCTCCAGAAGGTAAAATGAAACAGGTCAGCCTGGAGAAAGATGCTTCCAAAAGTCTCTCGGACGCGGGTTCAATTCCCGCCATCTCCACCTCACGAGAAAACGCTCTTTTCATTTAGGTATTGCACAATCTCCTCACGATAACCCGCTGGGCGTTGTTTGTGCTTGAGTAAACCTTTCTCGTGAAACCAACCACAAAAGAATGAACAAGGAAAAACTCGCAATTTGGGTTTTGGCAATTACCAACCCTCTTATCTGTTGGTCGCTCGCGTATCTTCTGTGGCGAGAGACAGATCGCATTCGCTATGACGAAGCAGTGCGCGCATCCAAAATCGTACTCGTTGTCATTGGCACCATGATCTTACTCTCCCTTGCCCTTTCAAGCATGTCGCCTTCATAGGTCCTATTTCGACTCCACGAATCAACAATCAAATTCAGGCTCCAGAGGTTCGCGTGATTGATGAACGCGGGCAGAATCTTGGGGTCCTCCCGACGCACGAAGCCTTGAAGCTTGCACTCGAGCGCCATGTGGATCTTATTGAAATCGTACCGAATGCAAAACCGCCGGTCGCCAAACTCATCGAAATTGGCAAATACCGCTACGAGACAGAAAAAGCCCTAAAAAAACAGCGCGCCAAGGAACGAAAAGATATTACGAAAACTGTACAAATCAGTTTCGGAGCTAAAATCCACGACCTGGAAGTCTGGGCACGGAAAGCCGAAGAATTCTTAAACGAAGGACATAAGGTGCAAATCGTCATGCGCCTCCGCGGCCGACAGAAAGCACACAGGAACCTCGCCTACGAAAAACTGCAAAATTTCTTTAAAATAATCCCCATTCCAGTGAAAGTCATGCAGGAACAGAGAACTCCGCAAGGATTCCAGGCCCTTATTGCAAAAGAATAACCATGGCTCGCAAAGGGAAAAATTCAAAATCCGTGCTCTCGCGCGTGAGGGTCACAAAACACCGCAAAATACTCCGGCGTGTTTCGCAACAGGGACATTGTAAGGCAAAAGAAACCGGCAAGGAGCGCATGCTCAAGCGAAAGCTCGTTGCGCATGAAAATACCATCCTTCGAAATGCGTTCTCAAAATACGTCCGCGCAAAATACGTACGCTAATCTATGACACGCGTGAAGCGAGGTATCATTTCGGTAAAAAGACGGGAGAAAACCCTTCGTTACACCAAGGGGTTCGGTTGGGGCCGCAAAACAAAAGAACGGCAAGCGCGCGAAGCATTGCTCCATGCCTGGGCCCACGCCTACAGGGATCGCCGCCGAAAGAAGCGCGAACATCGGGCGCTCTGGCAGGTCAAAATCAATGCCGCGGCACGAACGCACGGCATGACCTATTCTCGGTTTACGGCAGCGCTCAAGAAAGCGGACATCGCGCTCGATCGCAAAATCCTCGCCGAGCTTGCTGAAAAACACCCGGATGTATTCGAAAAAATCGCGAGGGAACTTAAACCCGCCTAAAACGCACGAGTATTCCTTGCTTAATACAATGACCTTCTCTGCGGAGAAGGCTTATTTTTTTGGGGCGGCCGCCTTTTCCGCTCCAGGCGCCTACGCGGCCTCCTGCAGCAATCACGCGGTGGCACGGGACTTTCGGCCAATTCTGATTCTTGGCCATGAAGTTCCCCACGACGCGCGCTGCGCCCGGAGATCCTGCGCGGCACGCCACCTCGCCATAGGTCATCACATATCCGCTGGGAATCCCGGCAACAATACGGTATACCCTATCTTGAAAACACTTCATTCTGCGATGAGGGTTCCTTCTATGCCGTCTTTGCGCCAGATCTCGTCCCAATACGGATTCTCTCCTGCCGCAAAAAGGTTCTGTTCTATTTTCCATGCCCAGTGCTCGCCAGGAAACAGGGTCTTAGAAATTGCGCGGAATGTTACGGTATGCGCTCGCAGTCCTTCATTTTTCCAAACCACCATGTCGCCGAATTTTACGCGAACCTGGCGTGGTTCAAAGTAGTTGTCGCGTACTGCAACGATCACGCGATGCATCGGGATCGCGCCAAAGGAGCTATCTCGCAAGAACGCACCGAGCCGCAGCAGAAATACTGCTCCGCCGATTGCCGCAGATACGGCGATGATTTTCCCGGTAAGCAGAAAAAAGCTTTTGTAGTCGCGACTGTTCATACGTGATTTTTTTGTTCCATTTCGCGCTTAATCGTCGACCAGATAATACGCCCCTCCTCGCATACCCGCAGCGAACCATCCTCCTCCGAAATCACAAACACTGTGGTGTCTTTGAGCCAGTAGGATGCCGCAATGCCGGCAAGATGCCTCGTATGCACTTTCTTTGCAAACCCGAAACCCGAAGAAAGATCCTGCGCGCGCGGACGCCTCATGAGCTTGGCAACCCGCTTCGGCCGCATATTTTCGAGATACATGCCGCTTGCGACCGCTTCACCGCGCGCATTAATCAAAATCGCGCCATCGAAATCCGCGGTCTCCGCAAAACGCTCGAGCACCCGATCGATCGAAGTGAATGCTATGTCGAGGCGATCACCTTCGAATATGTTTTGTGTTGTGTCGGGCAGCGAAGCGTAACGCTCATCCCACTCCTGTTTCCACCCTAATACGACAAGCATGCCAAAGGGGTTTCGCCGACGCCTGCGAAGCCGAAGAAGTGCCTCGTATACTTTCAGTTTAAGCTCTGGCGAAGCGCCATCAGGTGAATGCGCAAGTACGTTTAAAAGCGTATCCCGATCGGTTTTCGGCAAAAACGAGAAGTTCGAAATCGTATGCGCAATCTTGAGGACGCGCTCGAGCGATGCGTTAGAAAAGTTTAGGAGTCTGCTCGGCATTGATAATACGGAGATACATTTCTGCGGATTCAAGAACCTCCTTATTATACGTAACTTTCTTTATTGCTTCATCATAGGGAAACCATTGAAAAGTCTTGTGCTCAAACGAAATCGAAACTTTGCCCGAAAGACTCTGACAGAGGAAATACACGACTTCTTTTGCAATAAGCACTCCTTCTTGCCGGAAAAAATAGCGAACCCGTTTTTCAAATCCGGGAACAAATGCAATGTCCGAAAGTCCGGCCTCTTCTTGAATTTCGCGCCGCGCAGTGTTGTGCGGATCTTCGCCTTGCTCCACGGCGCCCTTGAGATAACCCCAGTACTCTGCTTCGCGCTCATGCTGCAGCAGAAGGTACTGTCTCTCATGTTCGGGCGTCTCGCGGAACACTACTGCGCCTGCAGAGAGCGCTTTTTTAAAGGTTTTCGCTGTCCCTTGTGACATGACTGCTCATACGCATCCTGAATGGCTGATAAAGGCACTAACGCTTCAGCAATTGTAACATCTCTCGAAGGGGGCGGGTGTTAATGATATCTTTTTTTCCCGCCCATCCGCGGCGCGCTTGCGCTATCCCGAGTTCAAGGTAATGAAGATGCTGCGCGGCGTGCGCATCGGAATCTATCGAAAGTTTCACGCCTTGCGCGATCGCTTTTCTGACATATGCATCGTGAAGGTCAAGACGGTCGGGGTATGCGTCAATTTCAAGCACGGTACCAGTGCGCTTTGCCTCGCGGATAATCTCGTCCACATCGACATCATACGCATCGCGTCGCTGGATGAGGCGACCGGTCGGATGGAAAAGAATATCTGCATGCGGATTCTGCATTGCCTTTATAATGCGGCGGGTCATGTCGTTGCGCGACATTGCAAAATGCGAGTGCACCGCAATGCCTACGACATCGAGCTTCGCAAGCACTTCGTCTTTGATATCGAACGAGCCGTCTTTTAAAATGTTCACTTCTGCGCCTTTGAGCACCTTTGGTGTACCGCCAAGGGATTTATTTACTGCATCAATTTCTTTTATCTGCCGGAGCAACTTCTTTTCATCTAATCCGCCGGCTATCGCCAGGGCCTTGGTGTGGTCTGTAATCGCAATGTATTTAAGCCCTAACTCGCGGGCTTTGAGCGCCATCTCGCGAATCGAGTTTGCACCATCTGTCCAATCTGTTTGAATCTGGAGGTCTCCCTTCAGATCACGGTAGCCAATCAATTTTGGCAAACCAGGCAGCCTGCCCTGAGCTTGCCGAAAAGAAGCCTCGATTTCGCCGGTATTTTCGCGAAGTTCCGGTTCAATGTAGCAAAGCCCCAGGGCTTTATACACTTCCTCTTCGGTTTTCCCCGCAATCTGCCGCTTTCCTTTAAAAAGCCCATATTCGTTTAATTTGTAGCCTTTTTTGAGCGCGAGCCCCCGCAAAACCACGTTGTGATCTTTCGAGCCGGTAAAGTAATTGAGCGCTGCGCCGAAACTCTCTGGCGGAACGACGCGAAGGTCCACGTCAATACCGCTCCGAAGTCTCACCGCTGATTTGGTCTCGCCTTTAGCATAGACATTGGTGACTTCGGGCATCGTGATAAAATATTCCATCACTGGTGCCGGATGCTTGGATACCGCCACAATATCTATGTCACGGATTGTTTCCTTCTTGCGCCGCACCGATCCTGCCACCATTGCGTGCGTAACGCCTTTGAGCGCCGCAAGTCCTTGTTCGATTCCTCGTATTTCCGGAAGCAAGAAACCAAGAAGGAATTTGCCTCTTGATTTTCGCAGAAATTCAATCCCTTTTAAGATATTCTCCTCGCTTTTGATGCCAAACCCCTCAAGCGTCCGGATTTTCCGCGCTTTTGCCGCTTTTTCCAAGTCGGCAATGTTTTTGATTTTTAATTTCCGGGAGAGCTTAAGCGCCATCTTGGGGCCGACGCCTTCGAGCTTTGCAAGCTCGCCAACTGCTGCCGGATATTTCTTTTTGAGCGATTCGTAATAGGCGATGGTGCCTCGTTTTAAAAATTCCTCAATTTTTTCCGCAATCGAGGCACCGACGCCCGGAATATCTTCAAGCGCTTTCAATCCTCCCCGGGCATACACCTCTTCAATTCCTTCTTCCAGAGACCCTATCGAGCGCGCCGCTCGTTCGTACGCTCTTGGCTTGAATGCCACTCCCTCCATCTCGAGGTACGCTGCAATGTCGTAGAAAATATTTGCGAGTGCCTTGTTTTTCATACGCATGCGCTTTCATTATTACAAGCGTCTCGCAGCTTCCGCTGCCTCGGCCCCGCAGCCTGCATCGCGGAAAACACTGCGCGGCGCGTTTGCGTGGGCGACGTCGTCAGGGCACTGTTCTGGCGTTTTCTTATTATCCATCTACGACTTTTCAAATACGAATGCTTCACCCGATACGTTGAGCATGACTTTGTTCCCGCGCGCGATGTTCTGCTTCAAAATTTCCTGCGCAAGGATTTCGCGAATCTTCTCGCGGATCACCCCGCGCAATGGCCGCGCGCCGAATACCGGATCCCATCCGAGCTTGGCAAGAAGCTTTGGCACTTCTGGCGTAAAGGTTATTTCTATTCCCTGTGCAGCCGCGAGGTGTTTTGCAATTTGTTTTAGGTGTAATCCCGCAATTTTTTCAATTTCGTCCTGCCGGAGAGGCCGGAACACGATAATGTCATCAAAACGATTCAAGAGCTCCGGCTTAAAGTATTCGGTAAGTCTTCTCTTAAGCTCCCGGCTGATTTCACCGATCGGAGAGCCTTTTTCGATTTCCTCTTTGATGAAATTCGAGTGGGCATTCGACGTACACACCACAATCGCGTTCGTAAAATCAACCGTCTCGCCAAGGCTGTTTTTGAGTTTCCCTTCGTCAAAGAGCGGGAGGAAAAGTTCCAGAATATCGTGATGGGCTTTTTCAAATTCGTCTAAAAGGAGCACCGAGAACGGCTTTTTTTTGATTTCTTCGGTGAGGTTTCCTGGCATGGCGCCGTCAGGAGCACCGATAAGATTCCATATTGATTTTGGTTCCTGGTATTCGCCCATATCAAATCGCACCATTTCGTCCTCGCCCCCAAAGTAAATTTCCGCCAGGGTTTTGGCAAGCTCTGTTTTCCCCACGCCTGTTGGTCCCACGAAAAGAAATGTAGCAATGGGGCCGGAGGAACGCGCGAGACCCGCACGGTACTGGCGCATGGCTGACGCCACCGCCTTTACCGCTTCTTCCTGATTTACAAGGCGCTGATGAATGTAGGTTTCGAGCTCCAAAAGCTTAGCCGCTTCTTTTCCTGCTGCAATTTCCACTGGTACGTTCGTTTTTGCCGCAACAAGATCCGAGACCTCCTTTTCAGAAAGCACTTTGAGTTTTTTTGCGCGCGCATCTGCGAGCGCTTCCTGTAATAGATCAACTGCGGAGGAAGGGAGCGGTTTTTCGCGCAGGAACCGTTTGGCAAGTTTTACCGCCCGACAGATCGCGCGGTAGCTGATAATAATATTCCATTTTGCCTCCAGCACATAGCTTTCATAGGTAAGAAAGCGCACTGCCTCGTCTTCGGAAAGCTCTGCCACCTCCACCACATCAAAAAGCTCGCGGAAGCTTTGATCTTTTTCGACCACATGGTGGAATTCTTGCGGGGTTGTGGTGCCAATGGTTGGCACAATCGAAGAAGCGAACACGGGTTTTAACGCATCGAGCGCGTTTAACCCCTCCTGCGCAGTGAGCCTGAGATTGTGAATATCGGGGAAATATAAAATGATATTCCCGGCAGCCAACACATCTTCGATAAGCCGCCTCACATGTTCCTGGGCTTCGCCCGCGGTTCTTGCGCCCGCAACAACAGACGCCAGGTTTACTGCCACGAGGCGCCTGTCGAAAAGTTTCGCCGGCACTTCATCGCGTATGATCTCATGCGCAAGATGCCCGATAATGGTTTCTTTTCCGACCCCTGCAGGGCCTACAAGCATCACGTTATTTTTATCCTCGCGTGCAAGCACATTCACCATCGTTCGATATTCGCCATCATGCCCCACAAGGAATCCTGTCTGGCCGAGCCGGGCAATGTGGGTTATATCCTGCCCGACCGAATCGAGGTAGTCTGTCGGCCGGGCAGTCCAGGCGCGGTTCATAATGCGGTGGGGCCTTCGTCGGACGCCCTGGCCTGCAGCGATACGTTTTTGCATCATCCGGCCCAGACCCCGCGCAAGCCGCCCGAAGATAATTGCATTATGGAAGTCTGCCTCAACGAAATTAAATTTCGCAAAAATTTCCCGGAGATCATCGACGCGCGTCGCAAGAAGCCCCAGAAATAGCGCCGCGGGCGAAACCGAACGTTCGCCAAGATGTGTTGCTTCCGCAAAACTGGCAATGCCGACTTCGCGGACAAGCTCATCAATGTCGTCGCCTGCGGCATCTTTTCTCTGGTCGAGCACTGACCGAATTGCAGCGCGGAGCGCGTCGCAAGAAATATCAAGGCGCGAAAGGCCTATTTTGATTTCCGGAATCGCAAGGAGATCGTCAAAAAGCCCAAGCGAAAACGTATCAGGCGCGTCCGCACTCCTTCTCCGCGCGCGCTCAAGAAACCCGATGGTACGGCTTTGAAAATACGGCGCAACGTTTACTGCCTCGTCCTTCTCAATCTTTTGTACGAGACGGCTGTCGATCGTCTGCTCGCCGAGTATAAGTTGGAACATCCGATCGCCCAAGAAAAGCAACAACAAAAAACCCAGCCATGTAAAACGCGGCATCCCAGAGCTTACAAAAAGAAATGCCGCACCTGCAAGGACGCTGTATGCTCCGTAGGAAAGAAGTTTTATGAAAAACTGCTCTGCGGGAGTAAGCTCGAGGTACACAGACCGGAAGGTGATATTCTGCGTGGTGGCGAGTTTTGTCATAGAAAAATACGGAAAAGGATAAAAGGGATCGCGCCGAGCCATGCCAGCCAGAGCAAAAACGCGCCAGCCCAAAAAAGCGCGTAGAGGAACGCGCCACACACAATCCGAAGCGTTCTGAATACCGGGCCAAGAATCCGGCCCACGATGCTGTAGTCGCCGTAAAGCGGCTGAAGCCATAACCGGATGTTAATCCAGACCGCAAGCGTCCGATCGAAAGACCGCATACGCTCGAAGAACCCCGCCCAATAATCGAGCGATGCTTCCAAATACCAGCGCTTCAAAAAAAGGAAAAGCCGGTAGAAAAACTGCGAAAATGCAAAGCTCAGAACCATAGAAAGGGAGGTAATGTCTCTCTTTCTATTCTAACAGATTACGGATTCTATGAGCCAAAAAGGCTTTTCTGCGGTTGCGGGAGTGCCGCATCCTCGCCCTCCTCGAAAATCTTTACTTTTCCGTACTCGCCGTCATATCCTGGCTCAATATGGAGCTTGCCTTCGCGGACGCGCCGAATCCCTTCTGCGACCTTAGTGTTTGCAATACGAGCCACTTCTTCGGGGTCTGCTCCGAGAAGCAAGGGAATTTCCCCGCCGAACGCAGTCGCGAGCTGATGATAGTCGGCAAATACCCTTTTCGTTTTCGATTCGGTCCCGTGCGCACCGGCAATAATCTCGTCGAGCGGCACAAGGCTCTTAAACGGGATAGCTCCTTCGAGCGCAAATCCCTCTGGCCTGTCTGCAAGTTCCTCGACCCGATGCAACACCCCAATGGTCACGGATCTCCCGCAGACCGGGCACAGGCCGCGGTTCTTTTTGGTCTCCGCAGGCGCAAGGCTGATGTTACAAAGCCGGTGCCCATCATAATGGTATTTCCCCTCTTCCGGGAAAAATTCTATTGTGAAAAGAAATTTTTGAGGATCTTTTGTTTTGACTGCATCAATGATGGCCTGATATGAAAGTTCGGTATCAAATACATTTGCTTCGCGGCCGAGGCGCGGAAGCGAGTGCGAATCTGAATTTGAGACAAGCGCAACGCGATCGAGCTGCGAGAGGCGCCAGTTCATCGGCGGGTCAGACGAAAGACCGGTTTCAATCGCGTAGATATACTTCGTATATTCGTCAAAGCATTCTTCGAGTGAATCAAAGCCGGACATTGAACCAAACACCGAAAACCACGGTGTCCATGCGTGCGCAGGAATCACCATACAGTTTTCGTCTGCCTCAAGCACAATCTTTGCAAGCTCTTTGGAATCAAGGCCCATGATCGGCCGTCCATCAGAAAAAAGATTGCCGACCCGCGAGAGCTTGGTATTAATTCTTTCAACCGCTTCAAAGCTCGGCGCCCAAATTACAATATGCACTTTTCGAACTCTGTTGTTTTTAGAGTAAATATGACTCGTCTCTGCAGTCAGCATAAACCGCGTCGGGTCCTGCGAAAGATCGTCCCGATAGCGAAAAAGTCCTTGTTCTGCAGGCACAAGCTTCTCTTTGAGCTCTTTGAACCACGCAGGGTGCGTAAAGTCGCCTGTACCGAGCACCTTAATTCCCTTGATTTTGCCCCACTGTGCGAGGTTTTCAACTACCATCTGGGGCGAGGTAGCACGGGAATATTTTGAGTGAAGCTGGAGGTCTGCGGCAAATTTCATGGCTTTTGCCTAGTAATCCTAATTTACGAATGGCACCCGAATGATACGAATAAATTATTGTTTAAGTCGGGATGCGGCTGGGGCATACCGATGACAATTTTCCTTTACTTTGCCCAAGATTGTGAGCCTACCGAACCACAAGTTTTTCTTTGGCGGCAATTATCTGACTATTTTATTATCAAAACTTCTGCCAACCAAATATCCAGTAATCGCGGCTATAATTGGTAATCCCACCTCACTACTAATGTATTTTGCAACGATAAGGAATGTGATAATAGCAAGAATTGCTAACCCCGCGATAATCTGCCCAGCGGCAAGAATAGATTGTAGTAGAACATTTGCCATATTTATAGGATTTCCGGAACCAGAGAAGATATTTTTAGAAGCAAAAAACAGAGCAACAATGTAAACGATTGCAAAAACAACAATAGCTATGGAAAAAATTATCAGAATTATGTTCATGCCCTATTTTGTCTTTAACTCTTTAAGTAATTCTTTAATGGCGTCTATCATTTCTTCGTGTTCCATTTCTTCGTGCTCGCCAACAGTACCTATCTTTCTTAAAATTTCCTGTTGCTCAACTGTTTTCGGGTTACGTTTCATTTCTTCATTTGCTTTTAGAGATTTTTCTAAATACTCGATAGCCTTTCCTTTATCGCCCATATCCATATATACCAAACCGAGATGGAAATATATTCCAAATCTCTGGTCGATAGTTTGGTCGCCATACACTTTTGACTCTTTGGGTGCTCTTTCGAGAACGGCGATAGCTTCCTTAAACATTCTTTTGGCTCGATATGCTATGCCCAGAGAAAGATATGCTGGCGTATGATTAGGGTTCAATACTACTGCCTCGTTAAAATCCGCAATTGCCTGATCGAGCTGGTTCTGTTGTCCGTAGTGGTTGCCCCTACTCGTCAGCCAAGCCGCTTTAGCAAAATTGGCCATTTCGGAATCACCACCAAATTGCCGTTCCAGTTCTTGAAACTTAGTTATCTTTTGTGATTCAAGGTCTTGCCCAAAAATTTTAGAAAAAAATCCCATAAAAATGATTAAAAATTTTTCTTCCCCCAAAATTCCTTATAAAATAATCGCCGAGTCCCTCCTGCGTCGGGATAAACTCCTCGAGGCGAACCGAAACCGCTTGCAAATTCCTTACTGGTGCCCCTGAGAGGAATCGAACCTCTGTCTCAGGCTCCGGAGGCCTGCGCTCTATCCGCTGAGCTACAGGGACTAGATTCCAGTCTAACATTTCCCTAGCGCCCCAGAAAGATTGCAGCGATGCCACCGGCTGCAAACACAAGGATCATGCACAATACCGCCCAATCAGGTACCTGGAGAAAGCGAATGGCGCCGCGATGCGCATCGCGCACTTTGCGCCAGATAAGCAAAATAAAAATCGCATCAATGCTGATCCAAATTGCGCCGAGCACCCCGATTACTTTTACGAAATCCGTCGCGCCCACAAAAAAGAGGAGTACCGGAAGAAACGCGACTGCGCTATTTGAAACCTTCGGTGAGAATGAAAAATCATTCACAAGCGTCTCGCGCACCGAAATGCCGAAAATGAGGTAGGAAGTTGCAATTTCCAAAAACGCAAGCAGGAGCGCTGCAACGATCGCCCACTGCGGAAATATGCGCGTGAGCCCGGAGATGCCGTCCTGTGTAGTCTCTGGGCCTGCAACGCCCAAAATTGCAATCATAAAAAGCCCCGAGAGAAGCACACTCGCGAGCGTGCCGATGACGGTAATGGATCGAAGCCGGGATTCCGGCATCCGATGCGCCGAGAGAAGGCCGAGAATTTCCGGCATCGCAAGATACCCCACGAGCGAAAAGAGGATAATGCCGTAAGGAAAGAAAAATCCCGACTCTGGCGGGATATTGAAATGTGACGGTTGCGCAACGCTCAAAGAAAAGATACTTAACATCACCAGGATCGACATCGAAACCACGGTGATGGCAAGGTTCAGCATCGAAGAGAGCCGGAGCTTTACAAGAATGAGCGCGGTCATGACGAGCCAAAAAAGCACCGTGCCCCATTCGGCGGAAATACCCGCGTGCCGAAGCAAAAGCGCATACAAAAAATGGCTCCCTAAAAGAAGGTAGACAAGCAAGCCGAAGAATACTCCGGCGATAAATGTAACAACTGCCAACTCGCCTGCGCGGCTGCCGAGGTAGAGTTTTGCGTATCCGGGAACCCGGTGATGATTCGCAGTAGCGCGTACGATATCGCTATACAAAAGATGCAGCACGGTCACAAGTCCTGCAAATAGCGCGAGCCAGAAAAGACTTGCAGCAACGCCGCCTCGGAGCGCGGCATACGGCAAAACCAAAAAGCCGGCTCCGAAAATCGTGCCCATGAGCAACGCAATACCCTCGCCAAATACGAGAGCTCCTCGGAGCCGCGCATGCATGCCTTCGTTACGACACTAAAAATACTTCGTCGCCCTCGTGCACTTTCTGCACCACTTTCAGCCCAATATCATCGCCTTTCTTTGCGTCCTGGACTGGTTTATGCTCGATCTGAATCGAGTCAACTAATTGCGTAAAATCGGTCGAGTGGCCCACAAAATGCAGCATGTCGCCAACTTTGATTGACGCAGAGAGTTTTACAATCCCCACACCAATCTTTCCGTAATAGTGGGTGACTTCACCAATCTTTTTCTCCATAAAAGTAGGAGTAAATAACTTACCGACCTTTACGCGCGCGCTTTTTTGCGTCGCGGTGCGCGTGGTTAATTTCCAAATAGTGATTGTTTTTGGTCTTTACCTTCCGGATCGCGCGGAGGAGCCCTGCAACAAGCTTCTTGGGGTCTGGTGAACAGATAATTTTGCCTTTGCCGCGTCGGGCTTTCCCGATCACCTGCCGAATCATTTCGTCAGTCTCCCACGATCCCTCAAGAATCGCAATGGGTTTTCGCTCCTCAAACGCAATCGTAAATTCGTTTAAGGTCCCCATATGCCCGGCTGACACAATCACGCCATCGCCTACGCGTGTCAAAAGAAGATTTCTTCCCGCATATCCTGCGCCGGTATAGATGATGATATCGTGGTAGTCAATCGGAAGGTGGTATTTTCGTATGTGCTCGCGCTCCGAGACTGCGGGCGAAAGCCCTACCACAAATCCGCCTGCTTTTTTGGCGCCGATCGCAGCTTCATAGGGAAGCCCGGTGGTGGCGCCTGTCACCACTACACAGCCCTGTTTGGCTAATTCTTCGCCAACTTTTCGAGTTAAGAGAAACGCATCTGGGCCGAAATGGCGGAGCTCGTCGTGCAGCGCAGTCTGCGCGCCCCCGGAAACCACAATCTTTGGTTTTGAGTGATATTGGCCTATTGCACGCATAGAATTCGCTTTATTGTAGCACTTCTGCGGGAGCGAAGAAACCGCACGGCTCGATACAAGCCGCAGCGCGCCATCGCACGCATGCGAAACCCGTTAGTCAAATCGTCCTTCCGCGATATGCTTTTTGATTTCCTCAACGAGGAGCGTTTCGAATCCTTCGTAGTCAGTCTTCAGCTTCCCCCACAACGCACTGCAGCTCGGACAATCAGACGAAGCTTTCAGGTAGCTTTCAAAACGCCAAATACTATCGAGTGTTTCAGAAAGATGATGGATAAGGTCGTGATTATGGTTTTGCATGGCTGTATTGATTATATGGCTGTTATTGATTATATGGCTGTATTGATTATTTAGTGTTCTTTTGCTTTATTGTACCGCCGAGAAAGTTCGTTCACAAGCTCGCGTATTCTTTCTTTTCCTTCTTTTACGTCAAAAACCTCTCGTCTAATACGGGCTTTTTCGTGTCTTAAAAACTTTCGTACGCCTTTTGGCAGCCTGAATCTCATGGGAGTCTTGCAAATAAAACGCGCTCCCGGAGGAAGCGTCGTTCGCGCGTTCTCTACAATATCAGTTTTCCTCGCGCCGGTCAACCCTACCCTTTCATGACGCCAACCGGCCGCAGCCGCACAACTTTTTTTGCAATGCCCGCACGGTGCACGACATCCACTACCGATTCCACGTCTTTATACGCGATGGGTGCCTCTTCAGCCAATCCTGCGAGAGAGCCCGCGCGTACCGCAATGCCCTGTGCTTCAAGCTCTTCTTTGAGCACTTGGCCCCGTACGATCTCTTTTGCCTTGGTACGGGACATCACGCGACCTGCGCCGTGACACGAACTTCCGAAGGCCTCTTCCATGGTGCGCGGCACGCCCACGAGTACAAACGATGCCGTACCCATTGAGCCTGGGATGAATACGGGTTGACCGCAGGTGCGGCTGTAGTCTCCTGGAATCTCGGGGTGACCGGGCGGGAAGGCGCGCGTTGCGCCTTTTCGGTGCACCAGAAGCTTCACGTTGTCATAGGTTTCCTTTTTCACGATATTATGCGCAACATCGTACACAAGCCCTGGCGCAGCAAGCGACTCACCGAACACTGATATCCATGCCTTGCGGACTTCGTACATGATTAACTGTCTGTTCGCCCATGCGAAATTTGCCGCAGAAGCCATGGCCCGCCAGTATTGTCCCCCTTCGGGAGAATGGAACGGCGCGCAGGCAAGCTCCCTATCCACCAACTGAATACCGTATTTGGGCATCGCGTGCAGCATGAGACGGATATAGTCGGTTGCGACCTGGTGCCCGAGACCGCGCGACCCGCAGTGAATGAGAATTGTCGCATCGCCATGCGTGAAGCCGAGCGCAAACGCTGCGTCCTGATCGAAAATTTCATCAATGCGCTGGATTTCTACAAAGTGGTTGCCCGCGCCGATGGTGCCGAGTTGGTCACGACCTCGTTTTTTTGCATGGTCAGACACCACTGCGGGGTCCGCCCCTGAAAGCATTCCTCCTGACTCGCAGTACACAATATCTTGTTCGTCTCCATAGCCGTGTTCAACCATCCATTGCGCACCCCGGCAAAGCACCTCATCAAGCTCTTTGTGTGAAAGTTTCAACCATCCGCCGCGTCCTACGCCCGAAGGCACTTCGCGAAACAGAGCGGTCACAAAATCGCTGATGTTGGATTTGATTTTGTCATATGCGATGCCGGTGCGGAGCAATCGCACTCCACAGTTAATGTCGTACCCGCAAAGCCCTGGGGAAATGACGCCTTCGTCTTCGCGCGGCGCCACAATGCCGCCCACCGGACTTCCATACCCTTCGTGAACGTCCGGCATCACAAAAGCGTATTTGTAGACGCCGGGGAGCGTGGTGAGGTTTACCAGCTGCCACAAAGACCTATCGTTACAAATGCCGTCGAGCATGCGCGCGGACGCATAGATCCGCGCCGGAACTTTCATATCCTGGCGGAAAGATTTCGGCACTTCCCACAAATAGTCGTGGATTTTGACGAGATTTTGTTTTGTCGGTGTTCCTTGGACAGGATGTCCCATGGTACCACTATATATCAAATATCACGGTGCACTCAAAATACCCTTCTTTGTTCTGCGTAACCTGCGCTTCGTGGTACGTCGCGGCCTTAATATCCGCTTCGAACATATCCACTTCCTGCCCTAAAAGTTCTGCCTCAAGATGCGTATCCGTAAGCGCAAGAAAGTTTGCGAATCGATACACTTCGCGATGCATTTGAGAAAGATACAGCGCTTCGTTCAAAAAGTCGACCAGAAGCACTGTGATGTCCGGGCCGTCGACCACAAGCTCGCGGCGTACCGCGAGCTCTTCTGCGCGCGGCTCATAGAGCGCGGGCTGCATGATCGAACCCATGCCGGCAATCATGTGTGAAAAAAGCTCTTCCCTGGTTTTTCCTGATGCATAAAGCCGTACATCTGCGGTATGGCCTCTGATTTCGTATGGTGCTGGAGTCATAGCGGTATGCTGCTTGCTTTTTTTATTCTCTCTTTTATTGCTTCGCGCACGATCTCGCTGTCAGACCACGGAGTCTTTTCCCCTCCTCTAAGCACCATCCACTGCTCCCCGCCTTTTCCGGTAATTACGATCGTGTCGTTCAACGTTGCTTCGTGAACTGCTTTTCGGATCGCTTCTTTCCGATCGAGTATTTTCTCAAAAATCCGCTTCTCTTCCGGAACCTTCTCGCTTCCTTTCGCAACTTCTTCAATAATCGCTGCAGGATCTTCATCGTAAGGATCCTCGTTGGTAAAGAATACCTTTCTCGCATAACGAAGCGCAATCTCGCCCATCAGAGGCCTTTTCCATTTGTCGCGGCCGCCACCGGTCCCGCCGAGGACCGCGATAATTTCCGCACCTGGCCGAAGCTCTTTGACTGTCTCGTATACTGCGCGGAGCGAGTCAGGTGTGTGCGCAAAATCAACGACCACGCCAAATATCTGACCCTCGTCAATACATTCGAGTCTTCCCTCGGGTTTCTCGAAGCGCGCGAGCGCCTTTTGTGCTGTCCCAAGCGGAGCGCCAAGTGCGCGACCTATGGCGATTGCACAAAGCGCGTTTGAAACGTTAAACCGGCCGGTCATAGCCATGCGAAATGGCTGATCGCCCACCTGAAACTCTGCAGCCGAAGCAGTCACGCGGATATCCGATGCGCAAAGCAGTTCTTCGCCCGCACGAAGCTTGAGAGCTGGCTGCGGCTGGAGACTGTAAAGAATTTTTCTCGCAGCGGGAAACTGACGGAAGAACGAAAAATGTTCGTCGTCGGCATTTAACACGTGCGTGCGCCTTGTGGCCCGAAAGAGTTTCGCTTTCGCGTTACGATATGCCTCAAACGAACCGTGCGCTTCAATATGCTCGGGGTGAAGATTCGTAATCGCAACAACCTCATACCGGATAAAACGGTGCCGCGACTGCGCAATACCCTCGGAAGTCATCTCGAGCACCATATGGGTACTCCCTTTGTCGCGTGCGTGCCGCAAAAAACCTTGCAACTTGAATCTGCCAGGCACAGTCATCTTGAGGGTATTTGGCCACGAATCATCCCCGATCCAATAGCGAAGACTCGATAGTGACGCAACGTGCATCCCGGCTTCTTGTAAAATTATGCGCGCCATCTCGACGACCGTGCTTTTTCCTTTGGTGCCGGTTACTCCCGCCACTATCATTCTCTTCCCAGGAATCCGATAGAGGAGCGCTGCAGCAAGCGAAAGAAGAAAATGATACGGCGGTCGCGCCCTTCGAAGGAGCGATCGCGGGAGCAGCCCTCGCAGGAATCGCAACAGCGATTCAGCTTGTTTATTTTCACCAATGAGTTCGGGGGCCATGGGGGTGTCTACGCCTTCTTTCCCATGATCCGGAGCGCCTCTTTAATCCGCTGCTCTGCAGAACGCACATCTCCAGAAACTTTTTCGAGCGCAGCGCGCGCCTCTCTACGAGAATACCCGAGCTCGACGAGTACCTCTTCTGCGTCAAGGTCTGCAACGATATCGCCTTCGTGCATCGCGTCTTTTTTAAACTTCGTTTTGAGTTCCACGATAATCCGCTGCGCTGATTTGGAACCGATGCCTGACACGCGCGTAAGCAGCGCCTCGTCTCCGGATGCAATTGCGGCCTTAAGCCTTTCAACAGACGCCACGTCCATAATGACAAGAGCGGTTTTAGGGCCAATGCCGGCTACATCATTGAGTGCCTCAAAAAACCCTTTTTCTTCCCTGGCCAAAAATCCATAAAGGCAAAACGCGCCGTCTTTGGTAAGCTGCAAATACGTCCATAGCTTTACTTGGCTCCCCAGCTGTGGCATTTTCTTTAGTGCAGATTTCGCGCAAAAGACTTCCCAGCCGATTCCGTCACGGGATTCGATGATTGCCACGCGCTCAGTTTTCTCTACGAGCCTTCCTGAAAGAAACGAAATCATGTCATATTCATCTTAACGATACTTACCGTGAACTTCAAACTCAAAACCACAATGCGCCCGACCGGCGATCAACCCAAGGCCATTGCAAAACTGGTGTCGGGTTTGGAATCGCGCAAGGCCCATCAAGTGCTCCTCGGTATTACGGGGTCCGGCAAAACCTACACGCTCGCCAACGTTATCGAAAAGGTAAATCGACCGGCGCTTGTCATCTCACCAAACAAAATTCTTGCGGCGCAGCTCTACCAAGAATTCCGGGAATTCTTCCCCGACAACGCGATACATTACTTTGTGTCGTACTATGATTACTACCAGCCGGAGGCATATATTCCGCATACCGACACGTACATCGAAAAAGATGCAAAGATTAACGACGTGCTTGATCAACTACGACATGCTGCGACCGCGGACGCGCTTTCCCGACGCGACACCATTGTGGTGGCCTCGGTCTCGTGCATCTACGGACTCGGGGATCCTGCAACCTATAAAGACATAGGTTTAGCGCTATACGAAGGCGCAAAGATACGTCGAGAGGAAGTATTGAAACACCTTGTGGCATTACAGTACTCGCGAAACGACTATGATCCCCGTCAGGGAGAGTTCCGTACCCGGGAGAATAGTATCGAGATTTGGCTCCCGCACGGGCAAGAAAAAATCAACATTGTGCTCGAAGGAAGGATGGTACAGGAGATCTCGCGCCAGTCGCTTCAGCTCCGCGTTCCGGATCCCCGAGCGCCGCGCTACCGGCTAAAAGAAATTCGGATATTCCCGGCGAAACACTTTGTGACGCCTCGCGAAAAACTCGAAATTGCTGCGCGGAATATTCAAAGCGAACTTTACGAACGGCTCAAAGAACTCAAAAAGGAAGGGAGGATTCTCGAGGCGCAGAGGCTCGCCGAGCGCACGCGCTATGATCTTGAGCTTCTTAGGGAAATCGGTTATTGTCCGGGTATTGAAAACTACTCCCGCCACCTCTCGTTCCGAAAGCCCGGCGAGCCGCCCTACACCCTGCTGGATTATTTCCCAAAGGATTTTTTGGTGGTGGTTGACGAATCCCACCTTACCCTTCCTCAAATACGCGCAATGGCAGAAGGAGACCGCGCGCGAAAAACAACTCTTGTGAAATTTGGATTCCGACTCCCCTCTGCTGTTGACAACCGACCCCTCACGTTTGAAGAATTTGAAAAGAAAATCGGGCAAATTATCTACGTATCTGCCACCCCAGGCCTTTTTGAGCGGAAAAAGACTGGCGCTTCGGGAATTGCCGAGCAGCTCATACGTCCGACCGGCATTCTCGATCCGGAAGTCGTGGTAAAGCCGACGAAGAATCAAATCGCTGTGCTCATGAAAGAAATAGCGCGGCGGATCAAGCAAAAAGAGCGCGCGCTTGTGCTTACGCTCACCAAGCGCCTTGCCGAAGACCTTGCCGAGTATCTTGCCAAACGCAACATTCGCGTCCACTGGTTGCATTCCGAAATCAAAACACTCGCACGACCCGAACTCCTCCGGGACCTGCGTCTTGGAAAGGTGGATGTGATTGTCGGCGTAAATCTTTTGCGAGAAGGGCTTGATCTGCCGGAGGTGGCGCTTGTCGTAATCCTTGATGCCGATAAAGAAGGGTTTTTGCGAAACGAAACCACGCTCATCCAAGCCATGGGTCGGGCTGCGCGGAACGTACACGGAAAGGTTATTTTATTTGCGGATACCATCACGCGATCGATGGCGCGTGCGATCGCAGAGACAAGGCGCCGGAGGCGTATTCAGGCAGCTTACAATACAAGGCGTAACATCATGCCCCGTTCAATCACGAAACCCATCCTGGTACCGCTCCTTGGCGAGGCAAAGCGGATCGAAGATGCTGTTGAAACATTTGGGAAGCAGGATGAGAAAAAATTTGTTACAATGGCTTCGCGCGAGCAATCAATTATGATTGACTCGCTCGAGAAAGAAATGTGGGAAGCCTCAAAAGACTGGGATTTCGAACGAGCGGCGCGGATTCGAAACCACATTCAGAAACTTAAAAAACACATCGCATAACCCTTAAACACAACACCTCATGCCAAAAACAAAATCTGCACGAAAAGCGCTCCGTCAGGGCGCCCGAAGAGCAACGCGGAATGCGGCAAAAAAGCGCCGGCTCCGGGACACGGTGAAGCGTTTTCGCCGCGCGCTCAAAGAAGGAAAAAAAGACGAAGCGCGCGCAATGCTTCCTTTACTCTTTAAACTCCTTGATAAAGCCGCCAAAACGCATGTGATCTCCGAAAATCGGGCGCGCCGCGCCAAATCGCGCCTTGCAAAAGCAGTCGGCGCAAAAACCTAACCCCAGCGTTTACCACAAAACAATAAATTGTTCGAGCGACGGCACAATATCGTACCGTCCGCTTTTTGCGTACCAGTCAATGAGCGCAAGCCGCTGAAATCCCCGGCGAATCTCGCTGTCAGTGAGCGCGCGGCTCTGCACGTGAAGTTTTGAAAGCCAATACGGATTTGTCTCTTGCAACAGTACGGCTTTTTGTCGCGTGTGGTTCGCGGCGCGCAGAAGCAAAATAGTTCTAAATGTATTCGTGAGGCTCGCAAGCACGATGAGTGGATCTCCGCCGCGCGCGAGTTCTTCAAACAAAGCTTCGAGTGCCAGCTTCCGCTCTCGCGAGAGCAACGCTTCGACAAGCGAGAAAAATTGCGGCTGCGGAGCCTGATAAGAGAGTTGTCCAGCGTCTTTAAGCGTCACGAGTCCTCCAGGTTTAAAGTTTGCGAATTTTTCGAGCTCGAGAAAGATACACCAGGAGTCCCCGGAGCTTACCCGTATAAGCCATTCGGCAACATACGGCGCCAATCTGACACCGAGCTCTTGTGCGATGCCATGCGTCCATTGTATCAACGCAGCGTTCTTGAGGGGTGCGAACTCTTTATGCGTAAGGCCTCTGATGGAAAAGAACGACGCGAGAAATTCGCTTTTCGTAGGCGCCCATATGATAAAGAGCGTATTGGGATCTGCGGCGATGCCTGCAATGTCTTTCTTTCGCTCTGCCAATTCTTTCTTGAACTCTTTGTCGCCCCAGAAGATCACGGCTTTCGTCTCGGAAAAAAGACCTGCGCCGGCTGCAAAGCGCACCGCATCTTGAAACGCCGTATCTCCCTGACGAAATATGCTCATCACCGCGCGAGGGTGTGCAGCGACAAATTCCTTGATTGCCGCATCAGTAAAACGTTTTGCGCGGAACCGATCTCGACCCCACAAAAGATGCACCATATATCTCGGACACTACATCATGGGTGTTACTAAAATGCAAACTATACACCCGCCTCCACTGCGATCTCGATCGGGGGAATAAGCGATTCGTCGAGCGGAAGCACAAAGAAAAAGGTCGTGCCTCGCTTCTCAACGGATTTAAACCAGATTTCTCCGCCGTGGCGTTTTATGATGTTCCGCGCGATATACAGGCCGAGGCCCGATCCTTCGGTGTCAAGGCGAATAACGTTTTCGCTTCGGAAAAATTTTGAAAAGATCCGAGGGAAATCTTTATCGGGAATTCCCACGCCGGTATCCTCGACCGATACTTGTACATATGGCTTGTCTTGAAGAAGTTCGGCCCGCACGCGCACTTCGCCGTTTTTCGTGTTGTATTTGATAGCATTATAAAGAAGGTTTTGCAGTACCAATCCGATGCGCCTTCTATCTATAAGGATTGGAGGAAGAGATGTCTCGGGCCGAAAAAAAACCAGTCGTACCTCCCGCTCTGCGGCAAGCTGTTCAGCCTGTTCGAGCACTTCCTGAATAAGGAACGTCATGTCTGTTTTTTCGAATTCGTAACCGAATTTGCCTTCTTCGATTTTTGCAACATCGAGGAGGTCATCAATAAGCCGCACGAGTTTTTCGGTGGTGCGGAGCGTTTCGTCAATCATTGTTTTTTCCTCGCCAGAAACTTCACCAAAATCTCCTTTCGCAAGCGACTCGAGCGCCCACCTAATACCAGCGATCGGGGTTCTCATTTGGTGGGCCGCGACGGTGATGAATTCGTTTTTAATCCGCAGAAGTCCCATTTCGCGCGATCGATCTCGGATGACTTTCAAAAACCCGAGAAGTTTTCCCCGTTCATCGACAATTTGATTGGTGGTAATTTCAAGGTGCAATTCTCGCGGCTCTTTGAAACTTACTTCAACGACCTGGGGGTAGGTAGCAATTGATTTTTTAGTGATCGCCGGCGCAAGCGACGGGAATAAAATCTGGGTAATGATCTGAAATCTTGGGTTGGAACCCCATTCGGGGGTGACGCGCTGACCAAGCACCTCGTCGCGACGAATCCCGCAGATAATCTCGGCGGCCTGGTTCATGGACCAAAGGCGGAAATCTTGATCATATGCAATGATGCCTTCGGAAAAGCCTGCGATGATCGCCGCGTTTTGATTTTTTTCGAGCTTGAGGGCGAAGTTGGTTTTCGCGGTTCGGACCGATACAAACGCAATTGCCGCCAAAAATACAAAATCCAGTGCCAGCACCCCTACCGTAATCGCGGGCGGCGCCCAAATAAAAGCCGCGATCGTCTGCACCGCGGCAAGAAGCAGGAAATACCACGCGATGCGCATCTCCGGAAGCTTCAGGTACGCAACGATTTTCTGCAAAAACGACATAACTCAATGGTATATTATTACACGTTTCCCGCGCCTTTCCAATTCACGGTCTCTAAAATCCGAGGTTTCCCTGCGACTCTGTTCGCGCACGCAATGCTTTAAATCCCCACTTGGCAAAAAGTTCCTGTGCCGCAGGCAGAAGATTGTGCGCATCTTTCCGGGTCGCGAGCGCAACGTCATCAAGCGCGAGATCGCGCTTGATGGTTGCGAGGGTTTTTGAAAGGAACGCGCGCGCTTTTGCTGATGTAAGCTTCTCAATCACTTTTGCCGAAATTCCTTCGGGAACCCCTTGCTCGATTGACGCGTAGATTTTTTCGAGCGTGCCGTAGCGCGCAATCAATGTTTGTGCGGTTTTAGGGCCGATTCCGGGAACACCCGGTATATTATCCGAGCTGTCACCCGCAAGGCCTTTGTAATCCGGGAGGTTTTCCGGGTCAAAGCCAAACTGGTTCCGGAATACGTCTACGTCATACACCTCGATTTCACTCACGCCCTTTTTGAGCATGTACACCTTTGTGTTCGGACCAATAAGCTGCAGCGCGTCTTTGTCGCCAGTAAGAATAAGTATTTCAGCGCCATGCCGCGCGAGCCGCGCGACAAGCGATCCTATCACGTCATCCGCCTCAAACCCCGCAGAGGAGAGCGCTGGTATTTCAAATGCAGCAAGAAGTTCTTGTATCTTTTCGATTTGTCCCGCGAGCTCTGAAGGCGTGGGCGGCCGCGTTGCCTGATATTCTTTGTACGCGTCGTGCCGGAACGTCGGTTCCGGACGATCCATCGCCGCAATGACTACGTCCGGCTTGAGCTCGCGAAGCACTTTCAAAAGAACTCTAGTAAATCCATATGTTGCGCCAATGGGTTCTCCGTCTGGAGTCGTCAGCGGCGGAAGCGCGTGGTAGCTTCGGTGCACAAGCGCGAACACGTCGAGAAGGATAATGCGCATGGGGTATTACGCTGCGGTGTGAAACATGATACAACGCCAATTGCGGTGCGGGGCATTGCGAAACGTAACCCAAAGAGTCTGTCGCGGCAGGAACGTCCGTACCCTCTCTGCCCACTCTATCATTACTATGTGCGTCGGGTCCTGTAGTATCTCGTCAAATCCCAGCGCTGTAAGTTCGCGGTGACCTTTGAGGCGAAAACAGTCTATATGAAACAGTGCGCCCCTTTGCTTCGGGATTATGTATCGCTTTATGATGAGAAAGCTGGGGCTTCTGACTTTCTCGCGGATACCAAGCGCTTTCGCAAATCCTTGTACAAATGCGGTTTTGCCGCTTCCGAGCCCTCCCGTAAGACCGATCACGAGCGCATGATTGCGGTTTGTTCGTCGAAATGCATCTGCTTCGCGAGCAATTATCTTGGAAAGCGCGAGGGTTTGCGTAATATTTTTTGTCACCACTCGCAGGCGCATCGCATGCTATTGTAACACACTCAAACTGTTGCGTTCGGTTCTCTTGCGGGGTTTGCCGTGCTCCGATAGGATGGAAGTGTTCATGGCAAACATTTCACCAGAAGAGGCGTTAAAAAGGATACGGGCGCAAGAAATCGAAAGCCTTGCGCGGCGCCAGGCGGCGCTTCACGGCCTTCCTTATATCGATCTTTTTTCCGCGCCAGTACGAGAAGACGCCTTGCGAACTCTTTCTGAAGAAGAAAGCCGCCGGGCTTCATTGGTCGTATTTGCAAAAGATAAAAGCGGGTTCCGCCTGGCCGCAATAGATCCTGAAACTCCATCAGCCCAAATCCTGATTCACGAACTTCAAAAGCGCGCTCCTGTGGAAATTTTTATCGCTTCGCCGGGCGGCATCAGAAAATTTCTCGACGCATATCGCTTTCTCCCTCCGGCACGAGAAGAAATCACCGGTACGGTACACGTCCCGGAAACCGTTGCCGCACAATACCGGAAAAGCGGAAACGCAGCATCGCTTTTTGCAGAGAAACTCCAGGCGCGCGGCCTGGAAATTGGAGAAAAGTCCGCGTGGTTGCTTGCAGGCGCGACTATTTTGGATGCATCTGATATTCACATCGAACCAGAAAAAGAAAATGTAGTGGTGCGCCTTCGGCTTGACGGCATACTCTGGCCGTTTGCGACGCTACAAAACGAAACCTACCAGAAACTTCGCGACCGCCTCAAGCTCGTTGCGGGGATGAAATTGAACGTCCGCGCGAAACCGCAAGATGGGCGCTTTTCTATTGTGCTTCCTGGCGAGGAACCAATCGAGGTTCGCGCCTCGACCGTACCTGGCGCATATGGAGAAAACGTGGTGCTGCGTATTTTGAATCCCCGTATTATCCAGCTTTCGCTCGAGAACCTTGGTCTTCGGAAAGATGACCTTGCGATCATCGAGGCAGAACTCAGAAAACCGAACGGCGCCATCGTGGTAACCGGCCCGACCGGTTCGGGAAAAACCACAACGCTGTATGCGTTTCTCCGAAAGGTCAATACAGAGGCGATTAAAATCATCACCATCGAAGACCCTATCGAGTATCACATCCCGGGCGTCGAGCAAACCCAAGTGGAAGAAACAAAGGGGTATACATTTGCGCAAGGACTTGTCGCTTCGCTCCGCCAGGATCCTGATGTCATTTTGGTCGGCGAGATCCGGGACCTGGAAACTGCGCAAACTGCGATGCATGCGGCGCTCACCGGGCATCTCGTATTTTCAACTCTCCACACGAATGATGCCGCAGGCACCATTCCTCGCCTTATTGATCTTGGCGTAAAACCGGTCATTATTGCTCCGGCAATCAACATAGCAGTTGCCCAGCGCCTTCTGCGGCGCCTATGCCCACGCTGTAGCCAACAGGTCGTGCTAGATGAGGCGCTTTTGAAAACACTCTCCCGGCATCTCGAGGGTCTTCCTCGCCGCGTGAAAGATGCTCCGCGGCTCCACGTAGGCACCAAAATAAAAAAAGCATCTGTTGCAGGATGCGCGAATTGCCAAGGTCGCGGTTACAAAGGAAGGGTCGGTATCTTTGAGCTGTTCCTTGTTGGCCCTGAAATGGAAACACTTATTGTGCAGTCCCCGACCGAGGAAGACGTTCGCCATCTTGCAAAAAAACTTGGTATGGTTACGATGGTGCAAGATGGCATCTTAAAGATGCTCGAAGGCACTACGGATCTTGAGGAGCTCGAGCGCACCGTCGGCGCACTGTAACCATCCGTTCTACCTAGGGCTATCCCTTCAATCTCATCGAGCCTGGACAATCTGAAGCTCGCTGAAGAATAAAAGCCCAAAAGTCTCGAGGCAGGCCCCGAAGCAGACCCCGGGGGAAGAATTCTTTTCAAGCGTATCCCAGTCGGAACCAGGAGACCTATAAAGAAGAAATTCCGATCTCAGTCCTGTGGAGAACCGAGTATGCCTCGAGGCTCTTGGGCTTTTAGCTTACTGGTTTTAATTATAATACAGAATATTTAGATTGTCAATGCCTCGTTGCGGCCCTTTGTGGGGTGGTTTAAAGTGTAGATGCCATGAAAAAATCGCTTAGCGTGAAAGATGCTCGCGACGCGGTCCTCGACCATGCGCTTCGCCCACGCTCGTGGGACGAGTTTATCGGCCAGGAAAAGGTCAAGCAAAACCTTAAAATCCTGATCGAGGCTGCTAAAAAACGCGGTGAACCCTGCGACCATATCCTCTTTTACGGACCGACTGGGCTCGGGAAGACCACGCTCGCCTATATTATTGCAAGCGAAATGGGCGCAAATTTGAAAGTGACTTCCGGCGCCGCAATTGAGCGCGCGGGTGATTTAGCTTCACTGCTTACTAACCTCGAGCCCGGCGACATTCTCTTTATAGACGAAACACATCGCCTCAACAAGCTCATTGAAGAAATTCTCTACCCTGCAATGGAATCCCGCGTGCTTCATCTTACGATTGGAAAAGGACCTGCGGCGCGAAGCATCGAACTTGCGCTGCCGCCTTTCACGTTCGTTGCGGCAACCACGCGCGCAGGACTTCTTTCGAGCCCGTTGCGCGGCAGATTTGGCGCGCTTTTTCGGCTAGATTTTTACGACGACAAAGATATCGAAAAAATACTCTCTCGTTCAGCGTCTCTCCTTGACATCCGCATCGCGCCCGAAGCCATCTCGGTTCTCGCGGAAGCCTCTCGAGCAACCCCGCGCGTGGCAAACCGCCTGCTCAAGCGCGCTCGGGATCTTGCCTCAGTGGAAAACAAGGATCTTGTGTCTGCTGATATCGCGCAAAAAACGCTCCACCTTCTTGAGATCGACTCGCTCGGGCTTGAAGCGACTGACCGAAAGCTCCTCGAAGCGCTCATTATAAAGTTTCAGGGTGGACCTGCAGGCATCCAGGCGCTTGCCGCTGCAACTTCTGAAGAACGCGACACGATAGAAGACCTCTATGAGCCCTATCTTTTGCGGCTCGGCTTCCTTGAACGAACGAGTCGAGGACGCATCGCAACACGCGGAGCGTATAACCATCTGGGGCTTGCGCCGCGCGACATATGGGGCCAAAAAACCGCATAGCATGTTCCGGCTAGCCATCAAAATCCGCGCAATGGTTTTTATCTCAAGCGCTTTGCTCTTTTCCGCAAACGCGAGTGACTCATTTGCAGCGGTGCGAATTAATGAAATTATGTACGATCTTCCCGGATCGGATAAAACCGACTCGGGGCTCGGCCGCGAGTGGATTGAGCTCTTTAACGAACGCGATGAACCAATCACGCTCAAAGGGGGAAATACTGCCGGCTCTTGGAGGGTTATCGACTCGGCTGGCGCGCACCTTCTTGCCAAGGAACCGTTCACTGGGTCCATGACCCTTTCTCCACAGGGATACGCGATCCTCGCAGCTGATGCCGAAACATTTTTGAAAGAGCATCCTCATTTTCGGGGCACTATTATTGATACGGTGCTCAATTTGAAGAATTCTCAAGACCTTGTGAAGCTCCGCGACGGAGAAGGGAATATTATAAGCGAGGTCTTTTGGACCAGCGCCATGGGTGCTGCGGGAAACGGCCGCACGCTTGAATTTGCAAACAATGTCTGGCGCGAGGGGTTGCGTGACGGCGGAAGCCCAGGGCTTGAAAACTCTATCGAGAATGTCTTGCTTCCCGAAGCCCCTTTACTGCTCCAGCCTTCGCCGACACCGTCTCTTATTCCTTCAACAACCGCCACAATCGCCAATGCATCTCTTGCCGCTTCGCCAACCCCAAAACCCCTCCTGGTAATCAGCGAGTTTCTACCGAATCCCGCAGGAAGCGACGCGGAAGGCGAATGGATTGAGTTAAAAAACGAAGGCATGGATCCGGTAAATCTTGAAGGCTGGAGTCTCTCCACGAATTCTTCTGGAAGGGATGCGAAGCTCTCGGGAACGCTCGGGGCAGGCGCATTCTTAGTAGTGCCTCGTAAGGAAAGTCGTCTCTCGCTTAAAAACTCCGGCGACAGCATTTTTCTTAAGGCGCCTGGGGGAACGATCGCGGTGCAAGTGACATACGCGTACGAGCTCCCTGCGGGCTGGGCTGCGGCGCGGTTTGGTGCTGTCTGGAAACCCACGAATAAACCCACGCCAGGTAAACCAAACGAACTCAAGCCCGATGATTTCAGCGCAAGTCTCCGATTGCAAGAGCTTCCAGCGCAGACCCCTTTTCCCTCGCCGCCTACAGAAGAAACTGCGCAAAACCAGAAGATACCTACCATCCCGCGGCAGGCATACGGAAGAATCCCGTGGATTCTTTTTTCCGGGCTCCTCTTGGGGGCGTGTGCCGCATGCGTTGCGATTTTCCTAAAGAGAAAAATGATGGCGTAGCATCATGGCAGGACATTCCAAGTGGGCGCAGATCAAGCATCGGAAAACGCTCACTGACGCAAAAAAATCAAAACTGTTCTCGAAAATTTCCGCGCTCATTTCGGTGGCAGCGCGGAAAGGAACTGATCCTGCATCAAATGTGGCGCTCCGCGAGGCTATCTTGCGGGCTCGCGAGATCAATATGCCGCAAGAGAATATTGAACGGGCGATCAAGCGCGGCGCGGGCTCGTTTCCCGGGCAGGCAATTGAAGAAATAACCTTCGAGGCGTACGGACCCGGAGGCGTTGCGCTTCTCGTACATGCGATCACCGACAACCGTAATCGGGCTGTCAACGAAATCCGCGCCATCCTCAAAGACTGCGACGGCAAGCTCGCAGAAACAGGGTCAGTCAGGTGGCTCTTTGAAGAAGTCGGATGTTTTACGATCGCTCCCGGGGTGTGGAACGAAGCGCTCGAGCTTTGGTTCATTGATCAAGGCGCGAGTGATGTAAAAAAGGGGGAAGGCGCCGTCATTGTGTATGCACCGAAGGAAAAATTTGAACATATTCGAGCCGAGCTTGTAAAGATGCATATATCGTTTGCGTCACGACTGGAGTTTATGCCAAAATCCGCAATGGCTGTTCGCAATGCGGCTACGAAAGAAAAACTCGAAAATCTTTTTGATGCGCTCGACGAAAACGACAGCGTTGAAGAGATTTACTCAAATGCAGAGCTCCTCTAGAAAGATCGTCGTATTCGGCTTTGATCCAGGCACGGTGAATATCGGCTACGGCGTGGTATCGCTTCAAGGACAGGTGCCGTCGTGCATTGCGTATGGCACGATTTCCGCTGGGAGAAGCGTTGAGCGAAATCTTTTTAAAATCCAAACCGAAACAAAAAAGCTTCTCCGCGCGTTTTCGCCCACCCACCTTGCAATCGAGCGCGTCTATTTTGGAAAAAACAGCCGCTCGGCAATGATGGTAAGCGAGGTGCGCGGAGCAACGCTTTCGCTCGCGCAAGAAGAGGGTCTCGAAATTCTCGACATGAGCCCTCAACAAGTGAAAAACCGCATCTGCGGCTACGGGAGAGCCGATAAAAAAGCTATTGCGAGAATGACGCGTATGATTCTCTCGATCCCGCACGAAAAAACCCCACCGGATGCGACCGACGCGCTCGCGATTGCGCTCGCAGGTGTTTTTGAGGCGCACCGCAAAACACGGCTCGGAATCTGAAATACACAGGGAAGGGTTGACAGTATTTGATATTCGCTTAATAATTGCTACGAATTTTCGCAATTCATGGACACCAAGGTCGTTTTAACTTAACACATAGCGAGGAAAGAATGATGCGTATATCAACCGCAATTACCTTCACAAACCAACTCGAGGAAGAAGAGCGCGGAACAGAAGAAGCGCTCGAGCCCGTCGAAGGGCCTGTCGGAGACGAGGGCGAAGCCGGCAGTGACAGTCTCGATGACGCCGAAAAACTCCCCGAGGGCATCGAAGAGGAGTTTGAAGGAGGGCCAGAAGTATAACAAAAAAGAAAAACCCCGGAATGTTCCGGGGTTTTTCTTTTTGACAAAACGTTAGTGCTTTATTTTTACCCGAAGAAACCTTCGCTTCCCGACCTTCAAAACGCTTTCCCGAGAAAACTGCCATGGCTGTTTCCAGTCGGTGACGAGGTGTTCGTCGCGCTCCACTGCGCGCGATTCCATGAGCCGCTTTGCTTCGGATTTTGACGTCGCGAGCCCGTGCAGGACAAGAAACGCAAGCGGTGCATACGCTGCATTCTTCCTCACGCTGATAGCAGGGGTGTCGACAGGAATCTCCTTTCGCACAAACGTTTTTTCGAACGCATGCGCTGCCTGCCGAGCTTGTGTGTTGCCGTGCGCCCACGAAACAATCTCCCGCGCAAGACGCGCCTTTGCATCACGAAAAGACAATGTTCCCTGTGAGAGCCCTCGCCTTATTTCATTGATGTCTTTTTGGGCAAGCGCGGTGCAGAGCTCAAACGAAGCCGCGACCATTTCGTCTGGCAAGGCCATCACCGCACCGTACATATCGCTCGGCTTTGCATCGAGCGGCACGTAACTTCTTTCGCTTTTTGACATCTTCTTTCCGGTTTTTGGATTTTCGAGAAGCCTAGTGCTAATGACAAATTTTTCTTTTCGCCCGATATCGCCCGAAAGTTTTCGGCCCATAAGCATGTTAAAAAGCTGGTCCTTCCCGCCAACCTCAGCATCAACGTTCATAGCCACCGAGTCATAGCCCTGAAGCACGGGATAGATTAATTCGTGAAGCGCAATTGGTTTCGATTCTTTTACGCGTTTTACAAACATATCGCGTTCGAGAAGCTGCTGTACCGTCGCCCGCGATGCGATTTTTATAAAATCCGCGAGGCTCATTGTGCTAAGCCAGGTAGCGTTGTTTAAAAACTTTGCAGGGTTTCGCGGGGAACGAAAATCGAGGAGTTTACCTGCTTGCGCCTTATAAGAAAGCGCGTTTCTCTTTACTTCCCGGGGAGTGATGGGGCGTCGCGCTGCATCTCTGCCAGAAGGATCGCCGATCTGCGCGGTAAAGCCGCCTATCAGAAATATAATTTCGTGACCGAGGGCCTGCATATCGCGCAAGAAAAAAAGGCCTACCGCGTGTCCGATATGCAGTTGCGGGCCAGTAGGGTCAAACCCTTGATAAAACCGCAGGCGCCGGCCCGAACGAAGCGCTGCTTTCAGTAAATCAGCTGATGGCGTTATTGAATCGATCATTCTCCAAGACACAAGCGCCGCTATTGTCTTTGCGTCGGAAATGACTTTGAGCATACGTCTTTAGTGTAGCAAAAAAAGCGTTTTCGGGAAAAGCTTGCGCGGGGCGCCGCGGCGCGCTATGATGGCAAACGCGATGCAGCGAACGCGGAAACGTATTCTCGTAGGCAATCTCACGTTTTTTCAGGCCGGGCTCCTCGCCGGGTTTACATTTGTCTTTTTGATCGGGGCGGCAACAACATCATTTTTCAGGGATTTGCCAGATCCTGCGAATTTTGAACAAACGCTTATTACGCAGTCCACGAAAATTTATGACCGCACCGGAAAGGTTTTACTTTTTGAGGTGCACGGCGAAGAGCGCCGCACCGTCATCCCGTTCGAGGACATACCCGATACCGTCAAGAAAGCGACGCTCGCGGCAGAAGATATTAATTTCTACAGTCATCCTGCTTACGATATAAAGGCGATTGGCCGCGCGGTGTTTCACAATGTGTTCCGATCCCGTAATGGTTCTCTGCAGGGCGGTTCGACCATCACGCAACAGTTAATCAAGAAAGCGTTCCTGACCGATGAACGCACTCTTCGGAGAAAGATTAGAGAACTGGTCCTCGCGATCCGGTTTGAACAGCACCACAGCAAAGACCAAATTCTCGGCTTTTACTTAAACCAAGTCCCGTACGGATCAAACGCGTATGGCATCGAAGCCGCGAGCCAGACGTTTTTCGCAAAGCCCGCAAAAGACCTTCTGCTTGAAGAGGCTGCGCTCCTTGCTGCGCTTCCCAAAGCGCCTTCTTATTACTCGCCGTACGGGAACCACACAGAAGAGCTCAAGCGCCGCCAAGAATATGTGCTCGACCGCATGGGATCAGCTGGATTTATTTCGAAAGATGATGCTGAAGCAGCCAAAAAGAAAAAACTGAAGTTTGCCTCAAAGGGCTACGGGGGGAAAATTCGCGCCCCGCATTTTACGCTCTACGTCAAAGAGCTGCTTGAGGAACGATATGGCCCCTCTGCGGTTGAAAACGGGGGGCTTCGCGTCATTACCTCGCTTGACTGGACCGCGCAGGAACTTGCAGAAAAGGCGGTGCGCGAAGGCGCGCTCGCAAACGACGAAAACTGGCAAGCAGGAAACGCCGCCCTTATCTCCCAGGATGCGAAAAACGGACAGGTTCTGGCGATGGTCGGCGCGCGCGGAAGTTTTTCGGATCCTCCGAAGCCTGCGGGGTGCGAACCAGGCGCCAACTGCACGTTCGAGCCGTACGTGAACGCCGCAATGCAGCTTCGCCAGCCCGGTTCTGCGTTTAAGCCCTTCGTGTACGTAACCGCGCTCAAAAAAGGTTATACGCCGAGTACGGTCGTGTTTGACGTGCCAACAGAATTTACGCCGAATCATCCGCGCTGCCCGCTCGTGGTTGATTTTGCAAATAACAATCCAGCCTGTTACCACCCTCAAAACTACGACGAGAAATTCCGCGGGCCGGTCACGTTCCGCCAGGCACTTGCTCAATCACTCAACGTTCCTAGCGTCAAAGTGCTTTATTTGTCTGGCATTGATGCTTCGCTCGCCACGGCAAGGGATTTTGGCATCTCTACCCTTACACAGCCTGCAGGGCACTACGGCTTAAGCCTGGTACTCGGCGGAGGAGGAGTAAAGCTCGTTGAACTCGTCAGCGCCTACAGCGTATTTGCGCAAGAAGGCATGTATCGTCCACGAGTGACGGTGCTCCGCGTCGAAGATGCCAATGGCAAAGTGCTTGAGGAAGCCCGGCCGGGGCAAAAACGAGTGCTTGATGCGCACTACGCGAGGATGATAAACGATATGCTCTCGGACGACGCTTCGCGGGTGCCCGCATTCCAACCGAATGGCCCCCTGACGCTCCCTGGAAGAAAGGCCGCGGCAAAAACCGGCACCAGCCAGGATTATCGCGATGCGTGGATTGTAGGCTACACGCCTTCGGTGGTAACTGGAATCTGGGTAGGAAACAATGACAACCGTCCGATGGTAAAAGGCGGCGCAGGTGCCATGGCTGCTGCGCCAATTTGGCGCGCGTTTATGGAATCATATCTGCAAAACGCACCAGCCGAAGACTTTACCCTGCCTGACCCCGCGCCTGTTTCCAAGCCGGCGCTCCGCGGCGAATACCTCGTTGATGTCGGCGGCGAACCACAAATCCACGACATTCTTTTCTGGATGGACAAAAACGATCCGCAGGGGCCGGTTCCGCAGAACCCCGAACAAGACCCGCAGTTTGTCAGTTGGGAAACCGGCGTCACCAGATGGCTCCAATCAAACTTTAGCGATTGGCAACAATTCAATAAGCCGGGCGGCGGAAATAGCCGCATGCGAATTAGCCTGATCGAGCCGCAGCCAAAGTCGGCGATCACCGACGAAGGAATCCGCATTACTGCAAAAATAGACGCAGCGCGCCCGGTGTCCGAGGTCGCTATTTTATTTAACGGACGGCTCGTGATTGCGTTCGATCGCTCTCCGGACAATCTTTACTCGGTCTATTTTATTCCGCAGGACTGGAGGCGAGAAAACGAAATCACAATAACCGCCCGGGACGAAGCGGGTGCCGCAGAAAAAGCGACGTTTTCGGTGTTTCATCAAGCGCCCTAAAGCCGAATAGGCATTGCGATGTAGAAAAACGAGGTGTCTTTCTCCGGCTTGATCATCGCGGGGCTCGTTTCTTCGCCAGCCCCGAAGTACACCTTTTCCTCTGCGATGCTTTCAAATCCGTCAATGAGGTAGCGGAAGTTAAACGTAATTTCGGTTGCTTTCCCTTCCACCTCTGCTTCAATCCTCGTTTCATTTTCGCCTTTTGGCGCATCCGCTGCCTTGAGTGCGATATAGTGATTTTCGGGGTGAAACGATACGCGGACGTCGTTGAGCTTCCCGGAAAAGACCCCGCTCACTTTGAGCGCTTCGATCACGCGCTTCCGATCAACCACGGCGTGGGCCGCAAACTCCCGAGGGACCACCGACGAGTACTCGGGAAACTCTCCTTCAAGAAGCCGGGAAATGAGCTCTGCGTCTTCCCACCGGAACTCAATTTGGTTTGCATCAATGAAAATCCGTACTTCTCCTGATTTTTCCTGGGAAATTTTTGCAACTTCCTGTGCGGTGCGAAGAGGAATCAATGCAGCTATTTTATTGTTGAGAGACGATTTCACGCGCCCCTCCGGAACAGTCTTTTCGGCGAGCCGGAAGCTGTCGGTCGCAACAAGCCGCATGGCCTTTCCTGGTTCGTACGAGACGAGTACTGACATAAGTTCGGGCCGAATTTCTGCCGTGCTCGCGGCTCCGATTGTCTGAAGTAGCGCAGTTTTTAAGTTCCCTGCATCTATCAAAATGGGCACGTCCTGTTTAATTTTCGGAATGATCGGAAACTCTTCCGCGTCCATGCCTTGCAGCGTTGCGCGGTGGTGACTCGAAGAAACTTTCAGGGTTTTTGCTTCGGTTGTGACTTCCGCTTTGTCGTCGCTATTCTGCGAAAGAAAATCAAACAGTGTTTTTGCAGGTACCGTTATCTTTCCAAGGGCTTCTACTTTGCCGGGAAAATAAGCAGAAATTGCAAACTCGAGATTTGTTGCAGCAACGCGAATCCGGTTTGTGTCGGTTTCAATAAGAAAATGACTAAGGATCGGGAGATTAAAGCTTTTTCCGAGAGCTTTTTCGGCAATCGCAAGTGCTGACTTACAATTATCTATAAGAGTAATAAATTTCATTTGTTATTATTATTTAGTTATGTATATGTGGGGATAATACAGAAGGGTGGCACCATGAAGCGGTTTTTTTCGACGAACACCGCCCGTTTCTTGGGAATATCGCGTGGAAAACCAGAGTGAAAAACAAGGAAAAAGAACGAAGGAGCGATACGCCGAAAAATTTTTCTATATTTGTCCCCTATGCAACACGCTCTTATATACAGCTTTCCAACAAACTTCCCCAGCTGCTAGCTGGTAAAAATCTTTTCCTTAATGAGATCTATTTCCTGTCCGAGCTGCTGTTCTTTTACGATTTCTTTCTTAATTTTCTCGCACGCGTGGATGACGGTGGTGTGGTCTCTGTTGCCGAATTTTTCGCCGATCGCAGGATAAGAAGTTTTTAGCTCCTCGCGCAGAAGAAACATTGCAATTTGCCGCGGCTTTACGACATCCCTCTTTCTTGATTTTTTAATAAGGTCGCTTTCTGAAAGGTCGTAAAAATCAGCGACCATCTTAATAACTTGTTTTGCAGTAATAATGCGCGTTGCGTGGTGGAGAATTTCCGAAAGAAGCGCGTCGACTTCTTGTACCGATGGTTGCCTGCCGCGCATTTTGGCGTGGAAGATAATACGGTTGAGCGCGCCCTCGAGCTCGCGGATGTTTTTTTGGATTTTCGTTGCGACAAATTCGATCACATCGTCTTTTATTTCAAACTGCACCTCTTGCGCTTTCGATTTAAGAATCGCAATTCTTGTTTCGATATCTGGAAAGCCGATGTCCACAATCATCCCGCCCTGGAAGCGGGAACGAAGCCGTTCTTCGATCGCAGGAATAGCCCGCGGCGGACGATCCGAGGTAAATACGACCTGCTTGTTTCGTTCGTAGAGCGAATTGAATGTATGAAAAAACTCCTCCTGGGTTTTCTCTTTGCTGGTGAAAAATTGAATATCGTCGATTAAAAAGAGATCGAGCTGGCGAAAATTTGCCTTAAACTCGCTGACCGATTGTTTGCGGATTGCGCTTACCAAGTCATCGGTAAATTTCTCCGAGGTAACGTACCGCACTTTCTTTTTGTTTCCGTATTTGAGACGGACTGCGTTCCCAATTGCCTGCAGAAGATGTGTTTTGCCGAGCCCCACGCCCCCGTAAATGAAAAGCGGATTATATTTCGTGCCAAGGCCGTCAGCCGCGGCGAGCGCTGCTGCGTGGGCAAGCTCGTTGCTCGCGCCGACGATAAAGGTTTCAAAAGTATACTTCGGATTGAGATTGGTTTCGCGATCGACATGAATCTCTGGAAGATTCAGTTGATTTTCGAACGGCACCACAAGGCGCGGCTCTTGGCGGTGGCGTTCTGTTTTCACGGAAACGTCGTGGATCACGTATTCGATTGAGCGGATATCCTGGTCGAGGTTTCGGAGCGCGCGCAAGATGGATTTGTGATACTTGCTTTCCAGCCATTCTTTGGAGAAGTTATTGTGACATGCGATCATAGCGGTGCCGTCTTCTCGTTTTTCTACAAGGCGGGAGTTTTTGAACCAGGTCACGAAGCTGGCTCGCGAGATACCGAGTTCGATTTCGCCGAGCGCTGCCTGCCACAATTCTTCGAGGTTCATGATGCGCGAAAGTGTTTAGTAAGTAATGCGAGCGTGCTTTTTATTGTACGAGCCCCGCGGCGAAACGCAACGCAAAATTCAATAAAGGTGTGCGGTGCCTGTTCATAAATTGTGCATAACGATTCCGGAATTGCAAGTACCGGGGAGTGATGCTAAAGTAGAAAAGCTTATTTCTTCGACTATTTGTAATACCTTACCGCTTTCATGTCAACAACCTATCAACCCAGGAAACGAAAAAGGGCTCGCACGCACGGATTCCGCGCGCGGTTACGGACGCCCGGCGGAAGGAACGCGATCGCGCGCAGGCGCCGGAAAAAGCGCCGGAAACTCGTTGTATAGAATTGTTATGCTCCCGAAACCCTTTCGCATGCACGCCCAGAAGGACATCGTCCGGATACTCCGCGTAGGACGAAAATATGAAAGCGCGCATCTCCGCGTATTCATCGCGCAGGAAGGACGCGAAAGGAGCCGCGCGGCTGTCGTGATAAAATCAGGACTCATAAAAAAAGCGCAGAAGCGTAATTTCTGGAAGCGAAGGATGCGAGAAGCGGCTCGCCAGCTTTTTGCGGCGCTTCAGCAACCGTGCGACGTGATGCTCTTTCTGAAAGCAGTGCCGCCGCAAGGAACAACCAGTCGGAACCTTTTTGACGAAGTGCGCCGCGCGCTCCCCCGCACACTACTTACATGAGCGAACTTTTCCGCGAACTACTTTTAAAACCACTCTTTAATTTTTTGGTGATCATCTATAACGCGCTTCCTGCCGCGGATCTTGGCGTTGCGGTGATCGCGATGGTGGTGCTCGTGCGCATTATTTTATGGCCGCTTTTTGCAAGCGCGGCCAGATCTCAGCTCACACTTTCGAAGCTCCAGCCCGAGGTAGAGCGCATCCAAAAAAAACATAAGAACGACAAGGTGGTGCAAACCCAGGAGATGCTTGCGCTCTATCGGCGCGAGCGGTTTAACCCGTTCTCCGGAGTTTTCGTAATCCTTATCCAGATCCCGATTATCATCGCGCTCTACCAGGTGTTTCTGCGGGGCGTCAACGGCATTGATTTTTCTCTTTTGTATCCTTGGGTGACCAATCCCGGGTCCCTCGACCCTGTGTTTTTGGGGCTCGTGAACCTTACCAAGCCCTTTTTGATTTTTACCGCCGCCGCAGGACTCTTTCAGTTTCTGCAGACATACCAGATCATGAGAAAAGTAAAGGCGCCGCCTTCTGGTTCGTTCCAGGGCGCGATGAATAAACAGATGCTGTGGTTTGGCCCGATCTTGACGGTACTTGTCTTAAAAGGGCTTCCGTCGGTGATCGCGCTTTACTGGTCCACGACAAGTATCGTGTCACTCCTTCAGCAATACATTATTGAAAAAAAGCTCGGAGCCGCCCCGGCTCCAAAACCATAGCACTATGGCAGAGAAACCTCTCCAGGAAGAGTTCAAAACGTTTCTTGAAGAAATGCTCCGCATTGCCGGGTTCGAGTTTGAAAGAGTATCGTGCGCTGAAGAACAGCCAGGCGTATTCCGGTGCGACGTGTTTTCGCGAGAAGCAGGGCTCTTAATCGGCGAAGGCGGCGCGTATCTTTCTGCGTGGGAACAAGTGCTTCGCGCCATGGGGACCAAACAAGGGGACCAGCGCCTGCGGGTTATTGTTGACGTCAATAACTACCGAGCGCAGAAAGACGAAGAATTGCGCGAGCTCGCAAAGCGAGCAGCGCGGCAGGCCGCGCTTTCCAAAAAACCAGTTGTGCTTCCGCCGATGAACGCATACGAGCGGAAAATGGTGCACTTAGAGCTTGCGTTACGGCCTGACGTGACCACCGAAAGCGAAGGCGAAGAACCCCAGCGCTGCGTGGTGGTAAAGCCGATATAGGGTTGTTAGAGCTTTACGCTGTAGAGCAGGCCATCCTGGCGGTTCAGGATGACCATATAATCTTCGGCTGCGGTAACGATTGCAGCGCCTGCGTCAAGTCCGAGAGGCGCTTTTATTGTTTTGGTGTCGCCTTTGACGACGCGAAACGCCTGGACACCGACATCGAATGCCGCTTCGCCTGACCAGAAAGTAAATGGTAATGGCACAGCTTGAGCCGCCTCGGAAGGAACCGCGCAATAGACCCACTCGCCTCCTTTAGTCCACGAGCAGTTTTCTGCGAATGCCGGGCTGAAAGAAGCGCTAAGATATTCTGTTTCACCCTTTAAGCGGTTCCGCGGCACAGGCAGGCTTGAGAGCCCGAGATACATGCCGGTCGAGTCGGCAGTGTACGAAAAAAGGACCACCTTGCCGTCTGGTGACGGACGCGCCGAAAGACCGTACACGTTTTCAAGAAGGCGCCGTAAGGCAGAGCGCTGCGGATCAAAGACAAAAAGCGATGAACCGACCCCTGGCGCGGGTTTTTCGTGGAAGAAAACAGCAGACGCAGTAGGCCAGTGAAACACAAGCTGCGTGATGCCCATCGCGAGCACTCTTTTTGCATCGGTGCCGTCTGGATTTGCGATAAATATGTCGCTGCTTCCGGGCGAAGCCTTCTGGCTGAAAACAATTTTTCTTCCGTCAGGCGCCCACGCAAGCGATGCAATATTTTGCGGGATCGGCTTAAGCGTTTTGGTGCCGTAGTCAAGAAAAGTAAACACCGCGCCTTTTTCAGGATCGAGGTATTCTAAAATTGCTTTTGTTGTTGTGGGCGCCCAATGTACAGCAACGATATTTTGGAATGCCTGCGTATACAGGATGACTGGTTGTCCGCCTGACGCAACTACGGATTTGAGAGTTTTATCAACAGTGTCGAAATAAAGAACTGCCCGGCCGTCCGACGCAAGCATCGGAGAGATTGCTGCATTTGAAATTAATGGCTTTGCATCCTGGGCTACAGGAGAGGTTTCTGCTGCCGGCGAGACACCGGGCTTTGGTGTTCCTGGTCTTTTTGGTGCGCTATCCGGTTGGAAAAAGAGAAAATATGCAGCTCCGCCTAAGGCGAGCAGTAATACTACGATAGCGATAACCAAAAGCAATTTTCTATTCATATTTCACGTGTTTACGGAACGCATGCCTGAGCGATATTTGGACACGCTGCGGTCACCGGCGTGGTCTCAAAGTGTACGTCGTCGCCTGGTATCGCGCGCCATTGAAGGCAGGCCGGACGCGCAATTACATCTGCCTGTGCATACGTACCCCCAGTGATAATAATGTCAACCGCGATACCGAGCGTATGCGGAGCGAGACAGGTTGGCGGAGCTACGACCCCCGTAAGCTGATGAATGCTGCGCTCGTTTTGCACCGCCTGGAGCAATGATTGACATGCTGCTTGCTGATTAGGCGGAAGCGCATTAATGCGGTTGATTCTATCCATGATTTCCCACAAATGACGCTGATATTGCATTGGCCGATATGCCGATGTTGCAACCGCGGACCTGCCTGTGCCGCTTGCGCTCCATGCAGCAGCAAAGCGTGCAAACCGTTCCCGCAATCTACCATCCACAGGCCATACCACGGTAGATCCTCCTGTGTGAGCTGCGAGCTCAAGCTGCAACGCAATGGGATCAGTCATTCTTGTAAGCGGAGGCACGGTACATGCCCCGGGTGGAGGCGCAGCGCACTCGCTTAATCGGATGCAGCGATTCCTTGGGAATGTGCCAGGCATCGTAGGGGCACACCCCAGGACGTCGTCGCGGCATTCTTGCTCGGTTCTATATGTCCGGTTGCAGGTGGAGGTGCCATTCGGTATAAGTGTTCTTTCGCAAGCCCATTCTCTGGCTACGAGGCATTCGGCGTTATCTTGGCACTGATCATGTCCCGCTCCCTGTACTACTACGCATGAAAAATTGACGCACGAGCGATGAGTCAGCGGTGGTGGCGGAGGGGGAACTCTTACATCACGAAGCCCCACAAGTGAAGGGTTGATGGTTCCAAGGATGAGGTATGAAAAAAGAAGAAGCAGGAGCCCTAAAATCGCCTGCGTGATCCGGTCTTTAGCGTCATTTTGCCATCCGGGATTTGCGCCGGATGCTGCATACTGAATGCCTGCAAAGACGATCATTGCAAGCGCAAGAAGCCCGCCGAGGGCAAGGCCTGCCACGAACAAATACCGGACAAGCGAAGCAGGCGATTCTCCTGGCGTATATCCAAAAAACGGAGGCGGACTTACTTCAAACTGTATGCCAAAAACAGTCGGCGCAGCAATCGTGAACACCGCAAGAGCCACTACCAAAAAAAGAAAAATATTTTGTATATGTTTACTGTCCATAAACCGTGAAATCAACTGCGGCGCGTTCGACAGGATTGTCAGAGTTTTCCGCGCTGACTGAAAATTTTTGCGAAACCGGCTGATCGGGTAATTTTATAGAAATAGACAGTGTTTCTGCGGAGCCGGTTCCGATAAGTTGATCGTTGGCGGACCATTTCAGTATTAAGGTATCGAGTCGCATTGTGTTAAAGAAAAACGGTCTCGCAAAAACGTCTATTGACGAGCCCGGCGCTCCGAAAAAAAACTTTTGGCTGATTGCTGAAGCCCTGCCGTTCCGCACTGGATATACCATTACCTTTGGTTCTGCGATTGGGATATTCAGCTCTGCAGCTGCGAGCGGCGCGTTACCCGCAAGCGATCCGAATATCTCAACACGAAACGGAAGGGGATTTGCAGGCGAATACTTCGGGACGCGGTAGCGAAGTTCTTTCTCGCCGAGTCCTTCTTCGATTTTTATGCCGTTGAAATACCATCGGAAGAAATACTGTCTTCCCTCAATGCGCGTAAGCGCGCCGTCGCTGGTTTGCGAAAATATATCCGCACTAAGCACCACGTCGCTCCCGGCAACCGGGAGCAGGCGCGCGCGCTGCAAATAGCCGAGCGGCGCGTAGTTTTTTGACTCAAACGAAATATACACAAGAGGCGCTGGCGTTGCCGCTTCTGCGCCATGCGCAAACAAACCAACCATTGCCGGTATCGCGAGGAGGAAAGACAACTTTAGAATATGCGTATGATTTTTCAGAAACCTCATTGTGGTTTTTCTATGATTTTGGTGTTGCGGGCAATTTCTTAGTCAGTCCCGGCGCTTTCTCGAGCGCCTGGCTTACCCGAGGATTGCCCATTGCATAGACAAGGAGCACCATTACGGTATTTAAAGGGAGTGCGCCCAGAAACGGTATTGCCTCTGCAATGTAACCGATGACAACCGTGACAATTTGGCGAGAGCTTCGCGCGCCGGCAACCCATATTAACCCCCCTAGTATTAATCCTACTATAGCACTTATGACCGTGGCAATCACGGATCCGACAACCGGGATGAATTCCACCAGATCGCCAAGGTCGAGTATCACCGCAGTCTCGAGCAGCATGATAAGCATAGGCAAGCTGATCGGGTTTTTCCGTTCCCCTTGGGCAGGGGCTGTTTCTTGTTGCGGTGGTTGCGCGACTGCTACTGCCATGTACGCGGTGGGTGCGTTAAGGATTTTCCTGGCGCATGTCCTCTTTTGCTTTTCGAATCTCAAGAAGCTGCGCAGGGTCAGACGTAATGATCTGGTCTTCGAGCGGCGAGGCAAACACGCGAAGAATGATGTGCTTGGGCCCCGCAAAGAAAAGCCCTTCGCCGACTGCGGCAGTCACAAGCACCTGCCGCTCGGCTTCGGAAAGATCAAAAGTTTTTGTCAGGAGCTCGATGGCTCCGGGCGCCTGTTTTAAAAGAAACTGAATCGACGAGTTTGTAATAATGGGTTTCCCGTAGGGCGAGGAAAGGAAGTCATCCACGTCCTGGCTAATTGTGGTGAGGCCCAGGAAATATTTGCGCGCGCGTTTTGCCACGGAAAGAAGAAAATTCGCGCCTTCGGGATGCCGCATGAGCCACCATGCTTCGTCAATGACCAAAATGCGCTTCTTTAATTCCTTTCGGATGAGCCGCCAGATAAAGTGAAGAATGATGTACATTGCGACCGGGCGCAGCTCTTCTTCAAGATCGCGGATGGAAAACACCACAAGACGGTTGAGCACATTCACTGACGTGGGTTGGTTGATGAAACCCGCGAATGTGCCCTTGGTGTATTTGTAAAGTTTGTCTGCAAGGTCTTCTCCGCCTTCCATGCCCCGGAGTACTGTTTCAAGGTCTTCCATCAAAGGAGGCGTTTTCCCCACAAAGGATTGTCCGGGCACAATGTCGCGCGATGCGTATGCCTGTTGAATTGCCTGGTCAAGGAATACTTCTTCTTTTGGCGCCAGGCCGCCGACCATAACCCGTACGAGCCCGATGAGCTCGAGTATGTGCGAGCGAAATGCTTCGCTGGGATCTTCGTCTTCTGCAAAAATTGGAATATCAAAAGGATTAATGTGGTCTTCGGAACCCACTGAAATCTTAAAGAAGCTTCCGCCGACTGCCTGGCTAAGATGTACATACTCGTTTTCAGGGTCAACGACCAGGACATCGGAGCCGGTCATCAGCGAGCGCAAAATCTCAAGCTTTGCAAAATAAGACTTTCCGGCCCCGGCTTTTGCAAAGATCACGGCGTTTCCGTTTTCGAGCGAGAAGCGGTCAAAAATCACGAGACTGTTATTATGCGCGTTGATGCCGTAGAAAATGCCTTTGTTTGAGGTAAGGTCAACCGAGGAAAACGGGAAAAATGTCGAGGCAGGACCCACGTTGAGCGGCGAGGTGATGCCAAGGCGGTCAAAACCGAGCGGCATCGTGGATTCATATCCTTCGAATTGCTGGAAGGCCGCAGGTTTTGCATAGATGAGTTTCTGTTCGAGGATATTCGTGATGCGCGCCTCAAGTCTTTCAAGCCCTGCCTGGTCGTCGGCAAAAAAAGTAATGTAACACGCCACGCGGAACATTCGGTCGCGGCCCTGCTGAAGCGAGTCGCGCAAATTTTCGACATCCCGGAGCGCGGTTTCCGTGACCGGATCGCGCACCAGGCCCTTTTCTTCGCTTTCCATAATTTGCGCTTCGAGCTGTGCTGCTTTTTTGCGGAGCTGCCGAAGCACGAGCGCGGTGTCGAGCGGATGGTAAAACACCGAGATATCGGTCATTTCATCCAAATTCAAAATCGACGAAAACCACCCGGCAGTAAGGTATCGCGGATACGTAAAAAGAAACACCGTGCGCGCATATTTGCCGGCAAGCTTGAGGTTCCCCGGAGAAACCTCAAGCCCGGCAGGCGCAACAATGTCCCGGAGCGTTGCAGCGCCTTTGCGGTATATTTCCTCTTCGGAAAGCGGCGCGAGCGACTCTTCTGGCCCTTCTTTCTTTTCTTTTTTCAAAAAAGGAAACAGCGGCATGCGTTATTGATAGAAAAAACGCTCAAGCGCTTTTTTCTCCTGGAGCGACGGGTTGTAAAGGTTATAGATCGCCTCAATAAGTTCCTCGGTGCCGAGCGGAACTGTCGGAATGCCGAGCCGGCCAAGGCCTGCAGTAACCTGTTCTTCCCTGACCCGCAGCTGGGCCTGGTAGCGCGCAAAATGTTCCTCGGTCATCACCTCGGGCGCAAGCGTAGGCGCTTGGCGCTTGATGAGTTTTGCAATGCCGCCTTTGACTGCTTCGGCAGACACCTCAACCGGATCGTACGGCACTGCGACAAAAAACTTCTTTTCCATAATGTTGGCAATCTCAAGAAGACTCCGAACATACTCGATATACTTTTCTGCGTGGAGCCGGAGCAATTCGTTTGTTTCCTGTGCGGCGCGCTCCTCGATGCCTGCGAGATATTCGTCAATATTGATTTTCCGCGAGTGCACCGCGACCTGAATCGAAAAATCAAGACTCGAGAGAAATCCCTGAAACATCATAGTGAGCGCTTCCTGTTCGGCATCGGATTTCAACGCAAAATTAATGCCGCTTGCAAGGAGTATTGTGCGGAGCCCTCCGTTTTTGAGCACAATCGTGCCGTCGCGGATTTCGCTTATCGAAGGAAGTTGTTGCGAGGGTAAAGATTCAGGCATCTGATTTCCGGTCTAATTGTTTTGCAAGTTCCCTGATTTTTTCCGGCGTGAGCGCTTTCTGTTTTGTTTTTTCTTGTGTGAGCGAAGGCGTTGGTTTGGAAATCGTCCTCTTTACGTAAATATCTTCTGCTGCCGGCGTTTCTTTTTTCCAGATATAGCGCTTCGGGTTCCAAAAAAAACGCACTGCGGATACAAAAATAGCAGACATCGGCCGTCCATGTACCTTGCCAAAGGCAAGAATCGAGATAGAGCCGAAGAGAATAACCGAAAGAAAGATCCAAAGCCAGGGCTCGAAGATCACCCAAAAAATGAAACTGACCACCAATGCCCCAAGATAGAGCAAAAACTGTCTGACAGAGAACGGGCCAATAAGCTTGGTTTCCTCTTCGATAAATTGGGGTACTTCATATTGAGCCATGGCTGCTATGGTTTAGGCGCAGGTCCCTCCTCGGATTTTCTGATTTCAAGGGTGCTTAAATCAATGATTTCAGCGCCAGGAGGAGCTTTTGGAGCGGGTTTTGCCTGCGGCGTAATGGTTGCCGGAGGTGCCGAGGATGTCGGAGGTACCGAAGGCATTGAGGGTTTCTGAAGTGCCGGAGGTGCTGAAGGCGCAGGAGGTCTTGGCGCAGGAGTTTCGGGTTCCCGGGCAAGAGGTTGAGTTGGTTGTATGTGCGGTTTAGGTGCGGGGCTTGGCTGTGTTAGGGGGGTCGCAGATACCGGAGGTACCGGCGCGGTTCGGGTGTGCGCAAATCCAGGAGCAAAAGTTTTTGGCACTTCTTCGGACTTCGGAAGCGCTACAAAACGAACTTCTTTTATTGGCGCTGCCTCTTTTTTTTCTGGCGCAACAGGCCGCAGCACTGTCGGGCCCGATGAAGAAGGAGTGCCTGGGAAGGTAATCTTTGGTTTGAGGGTTGCAGGCGGTATTGGCGAGGGAGCGCTTGCAACAGGCTGTTGCGGCAGCTCGGGCCGCAGGTCAGGAAGTTTTGGTTCGCCTGCTGGACGCAGAGGGCTAGGAGCAACAAATGGTTTTGTTTCCGGCGCCTTCGGTGGTTGCGGCGTTGCTCCAAATACTTGCGGTTTTGATTGGGTTGGAATTTCAACTGGCATCTGCGGCACTAATACAGGAGTCATGCGGCGCGCAGGCGATTCGCCGCTGAAATTCGCAAGATAAGCGTTGATGGGCGCAAACACTTCTTTCAGGAATATATTTCCGATGCGTTCGGCTTCCTGCGAAGCAACCCCGAGCCGTTTTTCAAGTTCGGGAATAAATTGCTTGAGCGGCGAGAACCCTGCAATGGTTTCGTTTACCAGACTTGCAAGCGGTCCGGCTTTTGCGTCCGTGACATTCAGTATTTCCACAAGATGCCAAAACAAATTTGACGCTTCTTCAGACAAAAGCGCTTCTTGCAGTTCAGGCGGGAGCATTTGATACCGTTCGCGGTATTGTTGTGAGGAGATGGTCATTGTGTCGCGACGAATCTCTTTTTATAAGGAGTCTCGATACTTCAAAAATACTTTTGGGAGTAGGGTTCTTCTTCGGATTCTGCTGACGGAGCTGTGCTGCCCCCACCGGGGCTTGCTGGAGGCGTAGGCGCTGTAGGCCCAGGCGATGGTGGAGGAGAAGCAGGCGGTGGCGATGGCGGTGCAGGAGGGGTGGGGCTACTTCCACCCGGAGGCGCTGGAGAAGGAGGAGTATAGGTCACTCCAGGAGGAAGATGAACTCCGCCAGGAGAAGCTGTGCCACCTCGGGGCGGAGGCGCTGGAGCCGGAGGAGTGCCTCCTGCGCCAAATGGCGCGACCAAAGGGCTGCCAGGGACCGGTCCCATACCAGTAGGCGGCGGTACAGGTGGAGCTGGTGCAGGCGCAGTCGGGGGTGTAGGAGCTGGGGGTGTAGGAGCTGGGGGTGTAGGTGGTGTCGGCGGCGCAGGTGGCGGGGCAGGAGGCGTAGGTGCAGGAGGGGTTGGGGTTGCTGGTCCTGGTGGGGTTGCTGGTCCTGGCCAGGCCGAGAAAGCCCCTTGATTAAAATCAAGGCCGTACATATCAGCATTCTTTTTAAGGTATTTTCCGAGCGCTTCATTTCCTATGCCCCTAAATCCGACCAATGGGTCAGTACTATTTGCATTCATATCTTCGATAAGAGTTTGGTAGTATTTCTGTAGACCGTTGTGCTCGTCGTAGTAAAGCGCGCTACTTTTTTCAAAAACTGCCTTGAGCTTCTGCGGATTCATTTTTCGGGCGAGCGATCGCGTCATATCAGGTTGGGCAATAATTTCTTTCCAGGTTGATTCGCTATATTTCTCTATATCGTCTTTGGTGTATTTCCCGGCAATTTTATCGGCAGTGGTGCCTGCGGCGCGGAGGATCTCGGGCTCTGGCGCATATTTCGCGTACGCCTTGGCAACATCGGCGAGACCGGAACCCATTGCGCTGGGGAGTGCTCCCTTTATCAGGCGGATCGCGCCTGCTCTGCCATGCGTATCTTCTAAATCCCCGATATCGCCGCGACGCGCAAGTTCATGCATAGCCCGGAGCCCTGTTAAGCCGGGAAGGCCTGCTTCGCGCACGAGGTATTTTGAGGGAACGTCTTTGACACGATCCATCTCCTTTTTCATGGCGCCGGCTTCTCGAACCTGGAGTGCAGTAATCCCGCGCGCTGCTTGCTGGCCGATGGTCGGACCGATGATCGGAATAGAAGAAAGGCGGTTCGCGAGCCGGTCGGCAAGGGTCGTAACCTGCCCTGTTTTGGGATCAGTCCGCTGGCCTGCGGTCATTGCTTTTCGCTGCGCCCATTTTGTACTTGCCAAGCCAGGGTACTTTGCAGCGGATTTTGCGTAACCGAGCGCAATATTCGCGCCAGTAATGCCCATCTCATTTGCGACAATCAGCGAGATGATCAGGAGTCCTGCAAAAAGGATATACTGCATAATCCATCCCGGTCCGGTGCCTTGGAGGAAGGTAACGTTCGGGCCAGAAAGCTGCGTAGTGAAAAATCCTTGAGGGCCTGTGACGTATTGCGAAACATCGCGGATGATTCGAAAGGTGAGGAATAAGAAGAACGAAACGATGGGAGCAAAGAACGTCCAGCGCAAGAATTCTTTCCACCATCCATCCCACGAGAAACGAGCCGGGATGCCGCCAGGGGTTTTCGGAAATATCCAGAGAAGCCATGCAAGAGGTGCGAAAATAAGAAGCACCCATAAATAGAAAGTCCGGATGAGAAGCATCACAAACATTGCGCCAAGGACAATAATGGCAATAAGACTGAAAATGATAAAGAAAAATACTCCCACCACGGCATTTAAGAGACCGCGTCCGAAGGTTTGCAATGCTTCCCCAAGTTCGGTTGGCGCGCTGCCTTGCACCTGAAGCAGCGCACTCACCTGGAATCCCTCTGCAAACAATTGCGAGAAGCCGCTCGCGCCCCCGGGTGCCGCTTGAGTTACAAAGTAGTTTGTAAGGAGATTCGCGGAGTCTATAAAGAGCCCAGCGATGACAAGACTGAAGTTAATGAGAATTGCCGCAAGAATGAGGCGCCACAAAGTACGGCGCATGTTGTAACTTTCAAGGCGAAGAATGGTTGCGATCGCAATTACCAGAAGCGCAAGTACCAAGCCCATATTCGCAAGATTTCTCACCTGGCCCCAGCCAAACTGAACAGCAGCCGACTGGGTGTATCGAAATGTCGCAGGGTTAATGGCCCACTGTATGAGTTCTGCTTCAAATCCCAAGATAATACCCAGCACATACCCGATGAGATAACCAATTTTGGCTACTATCCAACCGATCGCATCACCGGTTATATCAATTAGTTCACCAACGCGATCAAATCGAGGATACCAGTCCCAGGAGGCATGAGCGGCGTGGGGGATAGCAAATAGCAAAGCGAATGCAACACAGGCGATCACTCTCAAAGAGTACACCCTGGTTTTGCTAATTTTTTGATTCAGCGGCATATCTACCACAATATTATATTATCCTCCTGCGCCTGCTGCTGGTCGCACGCTTACGGTTACGTTCGCGCTGTTCCCGCCGCAAGTGAGTGTATAGGCCGTGGTGACGAGAGGCGCGACAGTCTGAATGCCGATATTTGCGCGTGTGCCGGTCCACCCGCCGCTTGCAGTGCAATCCGGCGCTGAAGGCGCTGCCCACCAGAGCGTTGAGGATTGTCCCTCAATGATGTCTGTCGGGTTTGCGGTAAACGTAATACCGCCTGTCGGCGTTGGCGTTGGCGTGGGAGCAGGAGACGAGAAAACACCCTGCGCTTCGCGGCAGAGCCGGAGCGCTTCGCCTGAAAGCCCTGCGCATGGATCGCTGTTAAAAGAGCCGGACGGCGATGAACTGAACAGGTTTGAGCCGCCGAAGATTTGAAACAGTATGTCGTCTATCATTGCGCCGACAATCTGGTCAAATTCGCGGGCAGTCAGGGTGATATCAAGCCCTGCGACTGCTACGCGCGCAAGGATTTGTTCCTGCGTTGCCGCAGGAGTGCCGTCGTCATAGATCACGCACTCTGGAGGATCGCCGCCCCATCGCGCACATCGTTTTTGCCCAACAACTCCTCGGCCCGCGCGACCTTCTTCTTTTGCTGCTTCGAGCGCTACTTGGCTCTGCTTCAGTTTTTCGTCGTGCGCGATGAGGAGTTGCCCGAGAAAGTTCCGTTGAGGATCCAGTATTGCATAGAAGTTTTCCCAAGTATTTTCCCTGGAAGGGAGCCCGCCAGCGGCCGTAAATCTCTCGTTTATACTTTGGGCATCAATAGGCAGAAGCGCTGCAATGAGTGCAGCTCGCCAGTCGCTTGGCAATGAGCTATTACTTATCTCATTTGCCAGACCAACTTCCGCAGACGCAACTGCGTCGCTGAAGAATTGTGCCCAATCACCAACAATTTTCCGGCACACATCCGTTCCCCTATATTTGAGATACGGAGGGCATATGTTTGCAATTTGGTTAAAGAAATCGAGCACCAGGCGCTGGATTTGCCGCACCATCAGCGTGCGCAATCTGTCTGCGAGAATGCGCAGGATGCGATCCATGACGTCCCGCGTAGACCACGGAACCTTGCTGACGGGTACGCCTGCGGCCGGGATGATAAATCCGCCTGCGTGGGCGGGCCGGGGTTGCGACGCAAAAGGCAAAAGAAGGTTAAACAAAAGAAACGCGATCGAGGTTATTGCAACGATTTGAGTTACGATTTTTGGGAAAAAGCGTTGCGTCATGGCATTACATCAATAAACCCTCTTTTTTTGCGCGCGCCGCGAATTCATTAAGGAGTGTTTGTACTTTCTCGCCCAATTTCTGGTATTCGTTTACCGCAAATATTGCGCCTAAAGGATCGTTCTGCCAGTTGAGAAATCGCGGCATCAGCTCACGAGTCTGCCATACTGCGGTGTACGCGTCTCGATGAAACCCAAACCAGGCTTGCGGCACCGCCATTGTTTTTATTTCTCGTTCCGCTTGGACGAGGCGCCCCGCGAACACAAGCAGTTGTTCGTAGTCTCCGTTTGTCATTGCCCGCTCAAGCAGCAGCAGCGGATTTTCCTCGTTCCAGTCGCCCAGTAATGTATTAGCGGTGCGTTGGATGTGATCCACGTATGCCTTGGATGCCTGCGCGGAGTCAGGAACAATTTTGAAATCTTTGGGAGAGAACACTGGCGTTTCAAATACCTGCGCCTTGAGCGCTTCTTGAACCATTTCGTCAAGCACTTTTTTGGGGTTTAAAAGAAACCCAAGGGTTTCGTTGTCGAGTTTCGGCCCCTCTGGGTTTTTTGCGATAATCTGGTTGGCAAATTGCTCGGCAAGTTTATTGGTGTAGTTTTCGCTGTCAGGGAGCGCGAATTCTTTCGGAATAGGGATCGGCGAGGACGCTGCCGCGGACTTTTGGTTTTTCGGGAGAGAAACCGTATACACCCGTTCGCGGCCGAGAAACAACAAGCCCGCGAGGAGGAGCGCCCCGGCAATTCCAGCTGTCAGCAAAAGCTTCGCAGCGAGCTTCATTGTTGTTTTCTTTTACCAGTATAGCAGGAGAATGTGTCGCGCACGATGTTGATAACGTTTATTGCTCGAGCGCGCGCGCGAGGCGCAGCCATTCTTTAAGCGAAAGCTCGCTTGCGCGGGCTGAATGCGGAACGCCGAGCAGAATAAAAACGCCAAGAAGTTTGTCCTTTGGATGGCGCGCGGAGAGATTTTTGACTAGGAGTTTTCGCGGGTGCGAAAAACCAAGCCGGATTGTTTCGGAAAAGCGCCTTGACGCTTGCGTATTTACTCCTTTTCGCGGTACAAGGCGCAACATTGCAGAGTCGACTTTGGGCCGCGGCGAAAATGCGTTTTTCGAGACGCGGCCAACAATCGCAGGCTCGGCCCAGTATTGGACCGAAAGCGAAAGAAGGTTCATGTGCGGGGGTTTTGCAAGGATGCGCTCTGCTACTTCTTTTTGGAGCATCAGCACTGCGAGTTTTGGCTTGGGCCATTTTGCAAACATAAGCCGGAGGAGGCGGCCGGTGATGTAATACGGAATATTCGCAACGATTGTGTAGCTCCTATCCTTGAGGCCGTATGTGCGCGGGTCTGCGAGAAGCGCGTCGCCCTGGATGATTAAAACATGCGGAATTTTTACAAATTTCTCCTTGAGTATGGGGATAAGATCCCGGTCTTTTTCAATCGCGATTACTGCTTTTGCGCGCGATGCCAAAATTTCCGTAAGCGTCCCGGTGCCTGGGCCGATTTCAAGCACCGCGTCGCGCCGCGAAAGATTTGCGGCTCGCGCGATGCGACCGAGTATGCGCTTGTCGCGTAAAAAATGCTGACCGAATTGTTTTTTGACGTGCATGAAAAATTATTCGAGTTTAATGGCGTCGTCATCGTTGGAAAACATATACTGGTCAATGAAAAGCGCGTGCGCTTCCGGAATATCTCCCAAAAATCGCGACGGCGGATTTTTTTCGTACGCGCCGCGCCGCAGTCGGTGATGAGTGAATGCAAGATACACTTCTTCTTTTGCGCGCGTCATGCCGACATAAATTAAGCGGCGTTCTTCTTCCATGTCCTCGAGCGCGTGCAAAGATTTTTCGTGGGGTAAAATCCCCTCCTCACATCCCACAATAAAAACTACCGGGAATTCCAGGCCTTTTGCAGAATGAAGCGTCATAAGCGTTACTTTGCTTGAACGCGGCTCGTATTCGTCTGCTTCCTGGATGAGCGCAACAGATTGGAGTAATTCCTCGAGTCCGCGCGGGGGTTCCAGGTCGTCGAAGCTGCGCGCCAGGTTCATAAACTCTTCAACGTTTTCCCAGCGCTGCAGCCCCTCGTAGGTGTTCGGATTAAGATAAACCTGATATCGGATCTCGGCAAGAAGCCATTTTAAGAGCGCAAGCACTGGCTCTTTTCCTTTCATCTGGTTGCCTTTTTGGATGAGCGAAAAAAACAAGCGCCCGGCCTTGTGCGTGGTAAACACTGCCTGGTCACCCTGCTTGATCCGCTCGATGCTGACCTTGCCGATGCCGCGCGGAGGAACGCTGATTGCGCGCTCGAGCGCCGCAAGATCGCGGGGATTGTAGATGAGCCGGAGGTAGGCGATGATATCCTGAATTTCGCGGCGCCGGTAAAATTTAAATCCGCCGATTAATTGATACGGAATTTCGCGCACGATGAATGATTCTTCGAGCGCGCGCGACTGGGCATTGGTGCGAAAGAGGACGCAAAAGTCAGCAAGCGATTTTCCCGCTCGGAATTTTTCTTTTATTTTTTCTGCAACATATTCTGCTTCTTCGAATTCGTTCCTGAGACGCGTCAAAAAAATCGGCGCGCCTTTTTCATTGCGCGTATAAAGTTTCTTTTCGGTGCGGAACTGATTTTTCGCGATGATGCCGTGGCTTGCGTCAAGGATGGTTTGTGTTGAGCGGAAATTTTCCTCGAGGAAAAACACCTGCGCATCCGGCCAGTCGCGCTGGAAATTTAAAATATTCCGAAAATCCGCGCCGCGAAAGCGATAAATCGCCTGCCAATCGTCTCCGCATACACACACATTTTGGCGCGTACCTCCAAGCGCGCGGATAAAAAGAAATTGCGGTTTGTTGGTATCCTGGTATTCGTCCACAAGCACGTAGCGGAATTTTCGCTGGTATTTTACAAGCGTTTCGGGTGATGCGCCAAATACTTCAAGCACTTTCAAAAGGAGATCGTCAAAGTCGAGCGCAGCGCGCTTCTTTAACAGCGCGTGATAATACGTAAATACTTTTGCAAGAAGGCGTGACGATTCAGCTCGCTCTTTTTCGAGCTCCTCCGACCCAAGCATTTCATTTTTGAGCCGCGAAATCACTGCTACTGCAAGGCCGGGACTTATTTTTTCTTTCGGAATGCCAAGATCCTTGAGCGCGTCTTTGACGAGCGCGAGGCGGTCATCTTCGTCGTAGATGCTAAAGGACCGCGGCCAGCCGAGCCTGCTGATTTCCGTGCGGAGAATCCGCGCCGAGAGGCTGTGGAAGGTGCCTACGAAAGGCATGCCTTTTGCCCGGATGCCGGCATCCTGAAGAAGCTGCTCGGTGCGCCGCGCCATTTCATCTGCTGCCTTATTCGTAAAAGTAAGGGCTACAACTGCTCCTGGGTTTACGCCTTTGCTTAGGATATGGGCAAGGCGATGGGTCAAAGTCCTTGTTTTGCCGGAACCTGCGCCTGCTATGATAAGAACTGGTCCTTCAGTGGCAAGAACCGCTTGCTGTTGTTCTTCTGTGAGGCACTCAAAGATTATTTTTTGGCTTTCTTGAGCCATTTTCAGTTATTTTCAGTGGAAAAGGTGGGGATAGATTCCTTGACACATATCTTCCCTCTTTGGTAAGCTTATGGAGTCTTGAGTACGAACATGGTTGCCAGTGCGAAGTCCTTTGCTGGAAATGGAGCGCTGAAAGCGCATCAGCTGTGGACTAAGGTCTGGCAAGGAATCTACAATTTCATTGGGTTCAAAGCGCTTCGGTTCTCTCTGCCAGGGCCGTTTTCTGTCTTTGGGGCGGTAAAAACCTTGGCGAGTGCAAAACCAACCCATTCGCTCGTAGCTGTCCTTATTGTAGCGGTATTTCTTCTTAATGTCTTGGCTTCGGAGCGACTTGCGGTCCGCGGGCTTTTTCCGGGACTTTCAAGAGGCCCTGAGGCGTCTGCTGCTGATACTCTCTTCGAAACCACTCCCCAGGATATTTTGCTTGACCAGGCTGCATTTGCGTTTCCCGGAGAGGGCATACCCGACACGTTTAGCGGGTATTTTTTTGTATTTGAGGACAGCGTCGCAGGCTGGGCGAACCCTGCCTCCGAAGCGCTTGACCGTGCTCCAGGGCGTAATCAAGTGATCATCTATGAGGTGCAGGAAGGTGATTCGCCTGCCAGCATCGCGAGCCGTTTTGGGATAAGCGCCGACACAGTGCTTTGGGCGAACAATCTTGAGCGGGGCTCGGTGATCAAACCAGGCCAGCAACTGGTGATTTTGCCGGTCTCCGGGGTGCTCCACGAAGTAGCTGCAGGCGACACCTTAAGCGCTATTGGAAGAAAATACGGCATCAGCGAACAGCGAATTAGCGCGGTCAACAACTTTGCGCCTGAAGATACGCTCACCCCAGGAGAAAAAATCGTCGTGCCTGGCGCGAAACCCCCGGGATATCAGGCATTTGAGCCGAGGCCCAGCCAGACTGCGTCAAACATGACCGCACAAGCAACCGCAGGATTTTTCAGGGCACCGACTACAGGATGGAACTGGGGCAGACTTCACCGAAATAATGCGGTTGACATCGCAAATGCATGCGGCACGCCGGTGTTCGCTGCGGCATCGGGTTTTGTGACGGATGTACAAATAGGGGCATGGAATGGGGGCTACGGCAACTTCATTCGTATCCGTCACGAAAACGGGCTTGAAAGCGTGTACGCGCACCTCGCCGCAATAATGGTTTCGGTTGGCGCATACGTAAACCAAGGCGATATTATCGGATCGATCGGAAATACCGGAAAGACACATGGGCCGACCGGGTGCCATGTCCATTTTGAGGTGCGGGGAGGCCCGAATCCGTTTGCGAAATATTAAACAAATTTGTCATCGGAATTTTCTCGATACTGAAGAGCTTCTGCAAGATGCTCTTCTTTGATTTCCGGAGCGCCCGCAAGGTCCGCGATGGTACGGCTCACTTTGAGCACGCGATGGATTGCGCGCGGGGAGAGGCCGTAGCGCGCCTCCGCGGCACGCACGAGGTGATGCAGCGGTTCGGCAAGATTGCAAAATACCTTTATCTCTTTTGGACCCATCTCGGAGTTTGAAAAAATCGGTTTCGCCGCTTCTTTATTTCGAGCCGCAAAGCGCGTATGTTGCGTTGCGGATGCGTGCTCAACGCGCGACTGCATTGTTGCCGATGCTTCGGCCCCTTCGTTCCTGCGCAGTTTTTCGTATTCGATGCGCGGCACATTCACCGTAAGGTCGATTCGGTCGCGGATGGGGCCGGAAAGCTTCCTTCGATAGCCCAGGATGGCAGCAAGGCTGCATGTGCAGGAGTGATGCGGGTCGCCATACCATCCGCACGGGCACGGGTTCATTGCTGCCACAAGCATGAACTTTGCAGGAAAACGCACCGTGCCTTTTGCGCGGGAGACCGTGACAATGCCATCCTCCATGGGTTGTCGCAGATTTTCGATGACTGAACGCGGAAACTCGGGAAACTCGTCGAGAAACAAAACGCCCCTATGCGCCAGACTCACTTCGCCGGGCTTGGGATTGGTTCCCCCGCCCACAATTGCAACAGCAGATGCGCTGTGGTGCGGCGCACGGAACGGACGCGCAGTAATCAACGGCGTATCTGCATGCAAAAGGCCTGCAACGCTGTAAATTTTTGTGACTTCAATCGCTTCTGCTTCGGAGAGGCGCGGTAGAATACCCGGAAGCGCTCGCGCGAGCAATGTTTTTCCCGTGCCGGGAGGGCCGTGGAATAGTACGTTATGTCCGCCAGCTGCTGCAATTTCGAGCACGCGCTTCGGAGCTTCCTGACCTGCAATTTCTGCCATGTCAGATTCGTGCAGTTGCGAAGCGTGCACAAGCGATGCGAGATCCTGCGGCGCGCGTGATTGAATATGTCGCTTTCCCTCAAGGTGCAGAATAAGTTCTTCGAGGCGCTCGACCGGAGTGATGGTAATGCCTCTCACAAAACTAATCTCTGCAGCATTTTCCGAGGGGATAATCAACTCTTCAAATCCTCGGCGCGCTGCCATTTCCGCGACAGGGAGCACGCCGCTGGTGCGGCGCACTGCGCCGTCGAGCGCAAGCTCTCCGGCGAAAAGTTTCTTTGCTGTTTCGAAAGGAAAAAGCTGGCCCGAAGCCAGCAAAAATCCTATCGCAATACCAAGGTCGTATCCCGCACCCTCCTTTTTGAGGTCTGCAGGCGCAAGATTGACCGTGATGCGGCGGTTATACCGAAGCGGGGATTTTACGCCGCTATTTTTGAGCGCAGAAGAAACTCGTTCTTTAGATTCTTCGACCGCTTTGTCGGGAAGCCCGACGATGCGGAATGCATGCATGCCGGCCGCAACATCTACTTCGATTTCAACCGGGATTGCTTCAATGCCCACGGTTGCCGCAGAGAAAATCTTGGATGGCATGTTGCGAAAGGCTGAGCGTATGATCGATGCGCTAGCACTTTAAGCACGTTGTTGCTGCCGGATTTGCCCTAAGCCGTTCCTTGGGGATTTGCTTCCCGCATTTTTCGCATATGCCGAATTCCTTGGCAGGAAGCTTTGCAAGCGCTGCGGCGATTTCCTCAAGCCGCTTTTCGAGCGCATGTTCAAGACTGAGAATTTTTTCATACTCCTCGACTTCGTCGGTATTTTCATCTTGATCCGCAGCACGATCGCCGAATTTCGGAAACACCGCACCAAATCCTCCTGCGAGTTTCGCATTGCGCTTGGTAAATCGCGAAAGATCTTCTTCAATTTTCGCTTTTTCCTGAAGAAGCGCTTCCTCGAGTTCTTTTTTAAATGACGGGGAAAACATAATCAGAAAAGGTTCTTCACAAGAAACAGGAGCGCGTCACGGTTGGTGGCAACAACGAGAATGTCGTTAAAGACTGTATAGGCAAATGCGGCATTGTTATTTTGATACGCCACTTCGCGGAAGCTGACCCCTTCTGCGACCACTGCTTTGAGCGCCGCTGTTTTTCGTTTGCCGGGATTTCGTCCCAAAAACATTGCAGCCCAGTCCTGATCCAATGTCGTGGTTTCCCAGTTTTTCATGAGCGTTTCGACACTCTCCTTGGTTTCGGGAATGAGGCGGATCGCAAACCCGAATCGCGCCTGGCTGGTTTTATCATAATAGACAAACGGCACATATTCGCTTCCGAGCGATGCAAGAAAACTCTGGGGCGGATTATGCAGGAGGAGCTCCGCGAACTCTTTTGCGGTAAGGTATTGAGTGTCCGGTCCCAGGAGCGCAAGCGTGCGGAGCGTGCCAGACGCGGTCAGTGTTTCGGCATCCTGCGCGAGCGCCACGAGAAGGCTTGAAGAAGTTTTTTCGAAAAGAGAAAGTGTGGAACTTGAGAATTGTTCGCGGAGGGAAAGCACGGGGTTTACCGGTGACGGAGTTGGTGAAGGCGGAGGTGTCTGCGGACTTGGAAGAGAAACAGGGGAACGGCCCGGCTCGGGCGAAGGCTTTAACTTCGGGTAGATGAAAAAGTATCCGATGATACCGAGGACGAGAAAGAACACGAGCGCGCCCAGGAGAAAGAAAAGTGCGCGGGGCGAGAATGGTTCTCCCGGCATTCCTCGTTTTGTGTCTTGCGGAGTCAGCGGGATTGGCGGTGCAGGCGGGGTTTGCGGCGGAGCATCCATACTTTCAAGAGTTGGTGGAAGCGGTTCCGAGGGCTGCGAGGGTTTCGGAACGTTCTGATAGAGAAACGCCTCCTCGGAAATTGAATGGGGAGATGGCTCTTCCGGCGGAAATTGCGAGATAGTGCCACCGCTGGTACGGAGCGCTTCGAGATCCTTCTTCATCGTCCGAATGACGATGTTTGTGGGTTGCGGTTTAAATTTTTGATTACCCATGGCCATGGTGCATATATATGATACAAATGCAGCCGAAAGAATAAAAGGGCTGGCTGTTGCCAGCGCACAAAAGCGACCCTTTTGCTCTCCAGCGCCCCTTAGTGCTTATTGAATCGCGGCCTTCTGCGATGCGGCGGAGCGGGCCTGCCAAAATGTCCGCGCGATTCGCGGCGGAGCTCGGCGCCTTCGGGGATTGGTTGTGCTTCGCCTAATTCTTTTTTTGCGTCCTTGTGCGAAAGCCTCACGCGCCCGTCTTGCTGGCTCTCAATGATTTTGACCGGGATCACGTCGCCGATATGCACAACATCGTCCACCTTTGGTACATGGTACGGTGCGAGTTCTGAAATATGCACCATACCTTCCTGACCCGGCAAAAGTTCCACGATCGCGCCAAAATCAAGCAGTTTAATTACCTTGCCGTAGAGAAGTTCGCCCACTTTAAATTCGCGCGTGATGTTTTTAATCCACTCGAGCGCTTTATTGGCTGCTTCTTCGGTGCTTCCGGTGATAAACACCATGCCGCTATCTTCAATATCAATGGCTGCGCCAGTTTCTGCGATGATGGCATTGATGACTTTCCCGCCCGGCCCAATGACGTCACGAATCTTATCTTGCGGAATTTGGATCGTAATCACGCGCGGCGCAAACGGCGAGAGCTCTCCCCGGGGTTTGTCAATTGCTGCCTCGAGTTTTGCCAAAATTTCCTCACGAGCCTTTTTGGCTTGGAGGAATCCCTGCTCGAGCATTTCGAGCGTAATACCTTCGATTTTGACGTCCATTTGCATTGCCGTAATGCCGTCCCGGGTGCCTGCAACTTTAAAATCCATGTCACCGTAGTGATCTTCCGGTCCCTGGATATCGGTCAAAATCTTGTATCGTCCGTCGGGAAGCATCATTAAGCCCATCGCAATGCCTGCTGCGTGTTTTTTAATCGGCACGCCTGCGTGCATGAGCGCGAGTGAAGATCCGCACACCGACGCCATGGACGAGGAACCGTTTGAAGAAAGGATTTCGGATACCAATCTCACGGTATACGGAAATTCTCCTCGCTTTGGGATGAGCGGCATGAGCGCCCTTTCTGCGAGCGCGCCGTGACCGATTTCTCTGCGTCCTGGTCCTCCGAGCCTGCCGGTTTCTCCGGTTGAATACGGCGGAAAATTATAGTGATGGAGGAAGCGTTTTTCGCCCGTGACTTCCATTCCCTGCATCATGAGCGTGTCGCCTGGCGCGCCGAGCGTGACCACCGAGAGCGCACGGGTGTTCCCGCGGCTGAAGATTGCGGAGCCGTGTGTGCGCGGAAGCACGCCGAGCATAATAGTAATCGGCCGTATCTCGTCGAGGCCGCGGCCATCAGCTCGCTTTTCTTCCTCGACGTATTTTTTATGCACAAATTCGTTGGCTTCTTCGTCAAAAAGCGTGAACGCCCCTGCAAGATTTTTTTCTTCGCCGATCGAAAGAACATAGTGTTCGAGTTCCTTTTTGAGTGGCGCGATACGCTTGTCTTTTGCATCTTTGCGAGGCGCAAAGAGGGCTGGTTCGAGTTTATCCTTTAAGAACGCCCGCACTTTTTCTTGGAGCTCGGGATCCGGTTTTGCAAGAAAGACTTTTACTTTCTCGACCGCGCGGTCTTTTAAAATTTCGTCCTGCCAAAGGATGAGTTTTTGAATTTCGCCTTGCGCGAGCGCTACCGCCTCTGTAATCTCTGATTCCCCTGCTTCTTGTGCGCCGACCTCTATCATATTGATGCGTTCGCTGGCAGCGCCAACGAAAATATCAAGCGTTGCCCGTTCCCGTTCCTTATAGGTTGGGCTTACCACAAATTGTCCGTCTACTTTTGCGACGCGCACGCCCGCAACCGGTCCCGAAAACGGAATCGGGGAGCTCGAGAGCGCAAGCGATGCGCCCAAAAGCCCTGGAAAATCAGGATCGTTGTCGCCGTCAACCGAGAGGATGGTGACTACCACTTGTACATCGCGCCGCATTGCGTGGTCAAACCGAGACCGTATGGTGCGGTCGATCATGCGGCCGGTGAGCACCGCAATTTCGGTTGGCCGCGTTTCGCGTCTGACAAAGCGGCTGCCGTAGATTTTCCCCGCGGCATAGTATTTTTCTTCGTAATCAACCGTGAGCGGAAAGAAATCAAGTTCGGTCCTGTCTTCTTTTCCCATCACCGCAGTAACGAGCGCAAGCGTATCGCCGTAGGTCACCACGACCGAGCCGTCGGCCTGTTCTGCCAAATTAGAAAAATCGACCTTCAGAGGCCTTCCCGCAAACTGCGTTTCGTATGATTTTTGTTCCATAGGTTTATCGTGATGAAGTACGCCGCCGCGTGCGTTCCCCGCCGATTGGCATTAAGAATTTTGAAGAGTTTTCGCCAAGATCGACAAAGCCATCCACTTCTTCTTTTAAGCGCCCCGAGGCGCTTTTTGCGAATGCAAATACTTCCACCTGTTTTCCTTGTCCTTGAAGGTATTCTACAAGGGGGAGAAAATCGCCGTCGCCGGTGGCAAGTACGACCGTATCAACGCTCGGCGAAAGCCGGATTGCATCCACTGACATACCAACATCCCAATCTGCCTTCTTCATGCCGCCCGGAAATACCTGGAGGCTTTTGAGTCGAAGATCAATACCGAGGTGTTCGAGCGCGTCAAAAAAAGCCGTTTCTCCCGGCGTCTCGTCGGAACGGACTACGTATGCGAATGCGCGTACGAGCTGCCTTCCGGCAACTGCGTGACGCAAAACTTCTTTAAAGTTCACCCGCGCGCCGAAAATATTCTTCGCGGAGTGATACAGATTTTGGACATCGATAAACACCGCGACACGCTGCGATTTGTGTTTTGCCGCTGGCATTCTTATTTTCGAAGACTAAGGCGTTTCACGATCATGTTGTAGCGGCGGGCGCTCTCGCGACGCAGCCAATCGAGCAGTCTTTTGCGCTTAATGACCATTTGCAAAAGCCCGCGTCGCGAGTGAAAGTCCTTGGCGTGTTTCTTAAGGTGATTCGCAAGCAGGCTGATCTGCTCGGTTAACACAGCAATCTGTACCTCTGCGGAGCCGGTGTCTTTGTCGTGCAATTTGTACTTTGTGATAATACGAGATTTATCGTCGCTTGTCATCATAGGTATCATAGTAAGGCGCTGCGCCCCTTAAAAGTCAGCTTATTGTAGCACGGGGTTCGGGATTTGAAAAGCTTTCGCCTCCAGTCCGTGTTCTGCGGTACAATAGACAAAAGAGATGGGTAAGTTTGTAACGTCTGTGCCCTGGGTGCTTCCCGCACTCTTTGGGATTGGTTACGGCGCATCATTTTTGTTTTCTCCTCTGCGGTTTTTTGTGCCGCTGCTCCCGGCGCTTCTTTTTTTGTTTTTAACCAAGACCGCGACAAGCACCAAACGTGCGTGTGTGGGCACATGGGGCGCGGTCTTTGCGGCAGCGCTTGTGATATTCTTTCACTTACGCCCCGATCTTGAGGCGCAGCACTATATTGTGGAAAACCTTGTGGGACCGGAGCGCGCAATGCTTTTTTACGGAGGCGCGCTGATACTGTGGCTTCTCGTAAGCGCCTGGGTTGCACTTCCCTACGGTCTTGCGGGGTACGTGTATTTTAAAACGAAACGGGGAGATGTTCTGGATGCGGTCTCGTTTGCCGCACTTTTTACGCTCGCGGAAATCACGCGCACGAAACTCTTTTTTGGTATCGGTTGGGTTGATATCGGCTACTGGACATTTGGCGCATATCCATGGCTTGGCGTCATCGGCCGCATCGCAGGGGTCTATGGGCTTAGTTTTCTTACCGCATTATTGGGCGCGATTCTCGTATGGTGGTATGCAGAAGGTCGGCGCGTAAGAAGAGAGATAGCAATCGCGCTTATTCTCATCGGCGGAGCCGCATTACTTGGCGCAGCTTCTGCGAGTCGCGAACGGGCGCGCTGGGAAAATGCTTCTCTTCCTGCGCTTGCATTTCAAGGGTATGTGCCGTGGAAGGACGGAGCGCGCGAAGAATTCACGGCTGGTTTATGGATTCCTTCTAATTATGCCGAGCTTTTGCGTCATGCGCGGCCAGAACCCGGCGCGATCGCAGTATTTCCCGAAGAGGTGCTTGGCGCAATTGATCCCGAGATGTTCTTTTATCAGTGGACCCAGGAGCAGCGTGGCATCGAAACAATACGGCAACGGTTAGCCGCAGATGTGCTTCTTATAGGTCAGGCAATTGTGCAGGAAGGCGGACAGATGCTTAATGCCACGTTCCTTTTTGAAGAAGGAAAAGAACCGCAACTCTATGCAAAGCAAAGACTGTTTCCGTTTGTCGAATATGCGCCGTTTGGGGAATCAGTGTATCGCAGTCTTTTTCCTTCGGGCAAGGAATACTCGAGCGGGCATAGCGCTTCAAGCGCGTTACGCACCGCGCAGGGAACAGTCGGTATATTTTCGTGTTTTGAACTTCTGCTTCCCGAGTATGTCCGGGAAGCAGTATCCGCCGGCGCTGGCATCCTGCTTTCGGGCGGAAGCGAAATCGCGTGGGAAAAACCGGTGTGGGAGCAGGATATTTTAGTAAGCCGCTTTCAGGCAGTTTCGTACAAGCGTTTTTTGGTGCGCGCGATGAAAGAGGGGTATTCTGCGATTGTAAATCCGCTTGGCGAACTCCTCGCGATAAGCGATGGGCGAAGCGACGCGCTCCTTCAGGCACGCGTTATGTTCGTTGCAGAACGCACCCTGTATTCGCGCATCGGTAATGCAGGCGTTGCGTTTTTGCTTTTAGGAATTTTCGGCTTCACGAGCTTTGTGCCGCGCAAAAAGCGCCCCGGGGGCGCTTGGATATAACTTATGTAGTCCCCCCACCAGGATTCGAACCTGGATTTACTGCTTAAGAGGCAGCTACTTTGCCATTAAGTTATGGGGGGGTAATTAGTTGTCAGCGTAAGTTCACTGGGCGCGACGCTTTGGTTAAGTATCGCCACTTCCTTTGTGTAAGCTGGACATGTGAACTGGAATCTTTCAGTACCGCCTTTATCCAGCCAAACACCCGATACCGCATCGCATATCAACGTTTTTTTGGCACCCCTATTCGTATTGTGCCATAGTATTGATTATTTTTTTACACCTTTTACTCAAGGGTTTTCGGTCAAATTCCCGAAGGTCAATTATTGGTGCCCCGGATGGATTCGTCCGAACTATTACTTTTACGTTGCGCGCCCGAGAGGATTCGAACCCCTAACCTCTTGGTCCGAAGCCAAGCGCTCTATCCATTGAGCTACGGGCGCACATATTACAGGAGTGCGAAGTAATTTATATCATAAAAACAGGTATAATGGAATGGTTATGAAGATTCCCGAAATAGTCAAAACCGTGATACAGAAGTTGCATTCCGCTGGGTTTGAGGCGTACGCAGTCGGCGGATGCGTACGCGATTATTTGCTTGGCCGGTCTCCGCAAGACTGGGATGTGGCGACGAGTGCAAAACCAGAAGAAATCGCGCGCGTATTCCCGGACAGTTTTTACGAAAACGAATTCGGGACCGTGGGAGTGAAAACCGGACTCGAAGACCCTGCGCTTTCTGTGGTGGAAGTGACGACCTTTCGCGCAGAAGAAAAATATACCGACAAGCGCCACCCTGATACGGTGAAATTTGTTTCATCGCTCAAGGAGGATCTTGCGCGTCGGGACTTTACGATTAACGCCATGGCCCTTTTGCCCGGCGTAAAAGAGCAATGCGAGCTTATTGATGTATTCGGAGGAAAGGAGGATTTGAAAAGAAAGCTCATTCGTGCAGTCGGCGAGCCGCGTACACGATTTTCCGAAGATGCCCTGCGGCTTTTGCGCGCAGTGCGCTTTGCCGCGGAACTTGGTTTTACGCTCGAGCCCAAAACCAACGCCGCAGTTTCCAAGAACGCCGAATGGCTTCAGGTGATTTCTAAAGAACGAATCCGGGATGAACTGGTAAAGCTTATCATGAGCCCGAACCCGAAAATCGGATTCGAGCTTCTCTACGAGCTCGGGCTTCTTCGCTTTATCATCCCGGAGCTCGAAACAGGGGTTGGCGTGGCGCAAAACAAACACCATATATATACGGTCTGGGAGCATAACCTGCGCGCGCTCCAGTACGCCGCAGAGAAAAAATACGAGCTTCACGTGCGGATCGCCGCGCTTTTTCATGACATCGCAAAGCCGGAAACCAAAGAGGGCGAAGGGCCTGATGCGACGTTTTACGGCCACGAAGTAGTGGGCGCGCGTGTTGCGGCAAAAGCCCTCCAGCGCCTTCGGTTTTCCCGCAGCATGATAGAGCGCACCGTGCATCTCGTTCGGTATCATCTTTTTTACTACAACGTCGGCGAAGTAACCGAGACCGGCGTGCGGCGGTTCCTGCGCCGCGTAGGGCCGGAGCACGTGGATGATTTGGTAAAAGTTCGCGAGGCAGACCGCATCGGCTCTGGGGTGCCAAAAGCAAAGCCGTACAAAATCCGCCACCTGCTTTACATGATCGAAAAAGTTTCGCGCGATCCGATTTCTCCAAAAATGCTTAAGGTAAACGGAAACGATGTAATGCAGCTCCTGAAAATCGAGCCGGGACCGAAAGTCGGCCACATATTACATATCCTTTTAAGTGAAGTGTTAGAGGATCCCAAGAAAAACGATCGCGTATACCTTAAACGCGAGATAAAAACCCTCGGCGCGCTTTCAGAAGGGACTTTAGCGAAGCGCGCCACCCAGTCTCGCGAGACCAAAGAAGAGTTTGAGACAGGTATTGAGAAAGAGACCAAAGCAAAGTACTATGTGTAGCGCGAGACCTCGCGAGAAACATGAACGGGCTGGAGTATGACGGCAGTACGTGCGTTCACCCGCCTAAATTTTATCGGGGAGTAGTATATCGGCAGTACGCACGCTTCGGGTGCGTGAAGGCCGGGTTCGATTCCCGGCTCCCCGACCAGACGAAACTTAACGAATTTTGGGGCGAGCGAGCGAACAAACTGCCCGCAAAATTCGCAATGTTTAGATTGGTCGCAATTACTGAACGAAGTGCGAACCTTTTTTGAGCAAAATCCCGAATGATTGCCGCGCTTCGCGCGGCAGAAACCAAAACGGAACGCTCGGGCGGGGCGGGCAGAAAAGGGGGTTGGGGGGAAATGAATGCCCGCCCCGCCCTCGCTTTCGCCGCCGCCGAATTTCGTTTTTCGCTTCGCGAAAAGCGCCGCCAAGAAAAAAGGTGTTACCCTTGTCCCTCCCGCCCATACGCGGGCAACGATAAGGAACTCCCTAAAATTTGTTTGCCAAAAATCATTTTATTTGGTAGTATAAAAATACAGATAATAACCATATATACTATAATACTACCAAAACTTTATTTATATGACAAGTGGAAAAACAATCAGTGAAAATATCAAGAGGTTACGGACTAAACTTGACTTAACGCAAGATGATTTAGCCAAGAAAGCGGATATTAAATACACCACGCTTATGAAGGTCGAAAGCGGGACAGTTAATAAGCCAAGCGTTCAAACTATGGCGAAAATCGCCAAAGCATTGGGTGTTTCGATTGAAGATTTAATAAAATAGGACTAAAATTAAAAGGTCAATTAAAAAATTTTAAAAATTAAATTGAGGAGTAAAAATTTATGAATTGGAAAATTTTAACAGGTGTGGCAATACTTTTGGTCATCGTAATTATTGGGGGTATTTTTATATTCCGTGAAGGAATAATTTCTTTGCCAGTATCAAAGCCAAAACTTTCAGATATAAAAAATGTTGTGGATGCCAACAATCAATTTGCTTTGGATTATTATTCCAAATTGAAAAGTAAAGATAGCGGCAATATATTCTTTTCGCCGTTTAGTATCTCTAGCGCTTTTGTAATGACTTATGAAGGCGCAAAAGGGCAAACAGCCGAGGAAATGAGGTCAGTATTTTACTTTCCAGAAGATAGTAATTTAAGACGAACCGAGTATGCCTCTATTTTCGATGAAATAAACAAGGGAGATAAAAAATATAAGCTTAGTAGCGCCAATGCTCTTTGGGCTCAACAGGATTATCAATTTTCGAGAGATTTTTTTGACAATGTAGAAAAGTACTATGGTGGAAAAGCTACAAATCTTGATTTCAAAAACGATCCCGAGGGGTCACGAATAACGATAAATAACTGGGTTGAAAACCAAACAAACGACAAAATCCAGAACTTAATCCCTTCGGGAATCATACAACCATTGACAAAGTTAGTATTGACAAATGCTGTTTACTTCAAAGGTGAATGGGTTAAACAATTTAATAAAAATAACACAAAAGAAGAAAATTTTAGAACAAGTAATAGTGGAACTGTTAAAGCACAAATGATGCAGCGAACAGACGATGAAGCAATTTTCAATTACGCCGAAAACAGCAACCTCCAAATGCTTGAAATGCCGTATTCTGGCGATGAATTATCTATTTTATTCTTGCTTCCAAAAAATGATAATTTGACGAAATTAGAGGGTATACTCAGCACAAAAAATATATCAGACTGGAAGAATTATCTGGAAGAACAGAGAGTCAAAGTATATATTCCTAAATTTAAATTTGAAACAAAATATTTTATGGCAGATGACCTTAAAGCAATGGGCATGCCACTTGCCTTTTCGGATTCTGCAGATTTTTCTGGAATGACAGCTACAGGCAAAAGAGATTTAAAAATTGATGAAGCAATTCATCAAGCATTTGTCGAAGTAAACGAAGAAGGCACTGAAGCCGCTGCGGCTACAGCAATTGTTATGGTTGAAACAGGGGCCGCTCCCGGACCTCACAAAGAGCCGAAAATTCCAATATTCCGAGCAGATCATCCATTCATATTTTTGATTCAACAAAAAAGTATTGGCGATATTTTGTTTATAGGTAGAGTTGTTAATCCGAATTTGTAAAACCATAAGGCGGCGCGCCAACTTCGTTGGCACGAAATTCGGCGGCGGCGAAAGCGAGGGCGGGGCGGGCATTCATTTCCCCCCAACCCCCTTTTCTGCCCGCCCCGCCCGAGCGTTCCGTTTTGGTTTCTGCCGCGCGAAGCGCGGCAATCATTCGGGATTTTGCTCAAAAAAGGTTCGCACTTCGTTCAGTAATTGCGAAAGACAGAAATTTAGGCGGGTGAGGGTGCGTAAAGACTGGGCTTGACTCCCAGCAGCCCGACTAAATAAAACGTTCACCGATGACTGATAAAGTAAAGCTACAAGAGTTTCTGCTTGAAGCAAGAACGAAAACATACGCCGGAGATGGAGGTAAAGTAGAGCCGGCTTTTGCTGGTTCATTCCAACTCGAATACAAAGAAGGTAAGTGGTCCTACAGAGATATTTACTATACAGGTAACGGCATTTTTACCGGCCTAGAAGTGGTTTATTTTAAAGAAAAACCTGCATGGTCGATGTCTTACTTCGGAGATTTTAGAAAACTTACCGAAGAAGAAATTGACAGGATCCTGCGGAAAGCCTTGATGGAAAATTGGCAGACTGTACGGACATGGAATTATGTTGAGTGGGAGCTTGAGAATTATAAGTATGTATGTCAGCCGGATTCCAAGGGCTCAATTGATGAAGTAGCGGGAACCGAGAAAATATTCAAAGCCGGAGAACAAGTCTATAGTTTCTACTACGCAGGTGGATTTATGGGTGATTAGAGAAGGATGAAAATCACTACCTCTCAAGTTCTGGGTGAGGGGAAAACTCCTCTTTCTGTTTTTGACGATGCGCTTATAAAAGCTGGTTCAGATAATTACAACCTTACTTACCAAGTCGAGAGCTGGGGATTTTTGTAGTAAAATAGAAAGCACGTTCGTAATAAGCGCGGGTATAGCACAGTGGTAGTACGCGCGTCTTCCAAGCCCCGTAGCAAACAATGCATACATGCGGGTATCGTATAGTGGCAATACTACAGGTTTCCAACCTGTTGACGGGGGTTCGATTCCCCCTACCCGCTCCACAAAATCATAGGATCCGAATGCCGCACACGCGGCTTTTTGACTTTTTGGCGAATTTGTGGTTAAATTGAGCCAATGCCGAGAACTCTTTCCCAACCGACCGAAGAACTTTTAGAGAATCTTTCCCAGCTTGAATCCGAAACACATGAAGAAGAGCCGGGCGGGGAGAAAATACGCGTTTCGAGCGTCACGCGCGGTCTTGGATTTTTCTATGAAAGGATTCGGAATGTCCTGGATTACCACGAGGAGCACCTGTGGGCCAAAAATGCAATTTTCAGAATTCTGAAGCGACGGTTTTATGAAATTTTAGGCGGCAAGCACGTCGGAAAACCGCTCCTCGAAGAGCTTATCCGCGGGCACTACCTCGAGAATAATTCGGTGCCTGAAAGTTATATCGATGAGGTAGATACGATAATTGAGAAGTATCGCCAGGCCTGTTATACGCTCGAAGAAACCTACAAAGGAGACGAAGATGAATCGAAAGCGTACGGGCTTGAAACGTGGCTCATGTCGCTTGCTGCGTCAGAGATCGAAGAGATGCTTCATCGCGAGCACCATGACCGGCACTTTATTGCCTTCTTCTACCAGGCCATGAAGGAGCGTCTGAAAATCGATCCGGATGTCGCGATGCGCGATCAGGATTTGCACCTTTACCTTGCAAGCTACCGGAATTTTCTCCTTGCGGATGAGGCTATGGAATCGTATACACTCTTTCGGCTGTATTTTCCCGAATGGAAAAGTCCGAGCCTTGCGTTTGTGAACGAGGTTACAAAAGAATTGCCGGCAATTAAAGAAAAAATTGCCGCGATGCTCAAAGATCCGATTCGAAAGGATCTTGATAGAATTTTCAAACGGCGTAGCCTTTTGGTGCTCCTTTTAAAAGATATTGTCGGGCAAGACCCCATTGGCGCGGGGGGGGTACTGGCGCAGCCAGAAATACTTGAGCAAACCCTGCGCCAGCTCTACGAAGAACGTTACAAAGTAAACCGCGCACGGCTCCAGCGCTCCGCATTCCGTGCGGTGGTATTTATCTTTCTTACCAAGATTATACTTGCGCTCTTGGCGGAAATTCCTTACGAAGTGGTGCGTTCGGGGAGCGTGAACTTCTGGACCCTCGGATTAAATACGTTGCTCCCGCCGCTCATTTTGGTTGCCGTAGCAGCCACCATCCGTATGCCGGGCGAGGAACAAAATCTGGTGCAGCTTGTCATTGATTTTGAAAAAATAGTCGCCGAATCAGATGGTCCGGTCATCCTCAATATTTTGCGGCCAAAAAAGAAGCGACCGATTTTCACGCAAGCCATCCTGGTGACACTCTATGTTGCGCACTTTGCAGTCACGCTTCTCGCGCTCACATGGTTTTTTAAGCTCCTTCATTTTAACTGGGTAAGCGCAGTGTTGTTTATTTTCTTTTTGAGCTTGGTGAGTTTCTTTGCGTTGCGCCTCCGCAAGACCGCAAACGAACTCGTGGCGATCGACGAAAAGGAAAGTACTATTCGCGCAATTGCGGACTTCCTTTCGTTTCCGTTTATTGAGATCGGACGGATTCTCTCGATCGGGCTTCGCTCCATTAACGTGGTAGCGCTCGTTTTTGATTTTCTCATAGAGGCACCGTTCCAGGCGTTCATAGAAATCCTCGAAGAATGGTTTTTGTTCCTTCGCGAACGAAAACAGGCGCTGTAAAATAGTATCGGCAGCTTTTCGATGCGGCCCCTCGAGGAAAAAGCGGAACTCGCCGAGCAAAAAATGCTCGAACGGGAAACGCGTAAAACAAGAAAGCGTCGGCGCAGGATGCCGGTGCACGGCGCTGGCTTAAAACGCGTTGGCGCCATCTGGGAAAAGCGTTCGCGTAAATCCTAGCGTGTTTCATTTTCACGTCTGGAAAGTGTTATGGGGAAAAACATGGGGCAAAAGGGCCCTGCCGGATTTTTCCTATGACGACATAGTCATTGACCTGGCACCCGGCAAAGAAACGTGGGTGTGTACCGACCTCGGCGCCTTTCAAAAACCCGTGCAACATTTCGAAGGGCTTACAGGCGTGGTGATTATGGAGGATCGTTTCCCGGAGTTTTTTCTTTCCTACGACGGGTATAAGGCAACTGACGATGCCAAACTCAACCGGCACGGCCCACTCGCAGCGCATCGCACGCACGAAGACCTGAAGGCATTAGTTGCTACGCTTCATGGCCGTGGCATCAAGGTCGTGTACGGCTTTTGGAATCATATGGGGTGGAAGTTTCAATCATGGCGCCTTCCGCGATGGTTTCAATTGCATCCAGAAATTACGCGCGTTCCCGGGACTAGTGACATTCATCCGTTGGCATTTCTCAACAAAGAACAAATGTCGTATGCCGCGTACATCGGTCACCAGTATGAAAAGCTCGCATACGATTTTGATTTTGATGGACTGTTCCTCGGCGACGGATTTTCTGGATACCGCACGATTGCAAACCCAGATCGCTTTCGCGACAAAAAAGATACCGCCGGGGAATGGCACAAACTCTATGAAACAATTAGCAGGGCCGTGCACAAAACCGGCGGGATGCTTTTTGCGTACGATTGCCTTGGTTTTTCATACGAAGAAGCAATATTGCACGGAGCAGATTATCGTCTATTGAGTGATGCAGGACTCGACTATCTTGTTTTCCAATCATATCCGCAGGCATGGGGTGAATACTGGCTGTGGCGCTACCGCGATAGGTTTAATCTCCGCACGCACTCCGAAAACCTCAAAACCGTAAAGGCTGCGCTTGAAGGCACCACCACAAAACTTCTTTACACGGTTGAGCTTGGGGATCGTGTAGAGGGCTGGGCAGCACAGAAAGAAAAAACATATCTTCAGATAGAAAGCCATGACCCGTTCGCAGACGGAAGGTTTTTCGTGTGGGCGAATGACCTCTTGAGCCGTAAAAAGTAGGCATCAATGTTTGGTAAAATCAAAAACCCCGCGAGCCGCGGGGTTTTTGCATCCTTTCCGCTTATTTCTTCTTTCCGAGAATTTCGTCAACAATGCCGTATACTTTTGCCTCTTCGGCCGACATATAGAAGTCTCGGTCAGTATCTTTTTCGATTTTTGAAAAGGGCTGACCCGTGTGTTTTGCGAGGATCTGACTTAACTGGGTTTTCAGCCGAAGCACGTGTCTTGCAGAGATTTCAATCTCTTTCGCCTGGCCTTCGATACCGCCTGCCATAACCTGGTGGATGAGCACTTCTGAATTAGGAAGCGCAAGGCGTTTGCCCTTCGTGCCCGCCGCAAGCAGGAGCGCTGCGCCTGATGCCGCCATGCCGATACAGAACGTCACGACATCCGGTTTTACATACTGCATGGTGTCATAAATCGCGAGTGTCGCAGGCACTGAACCTCCGGGCGAGTTTATGTATAACCGAATATCTTTTTTTGGATCTTCGTATTGAAGAAACAGAAACTGCGCGATGATCGTGTTGGCGACCGAATCCACAATCGGGCCGCCCAAAAAGATAATGCGTTCTTTCAGAAGCCGCGAGTAAATATCGTAGGCACGCTCCCCATGCTGCGTCTTTTCGACCACCATCGGGATGAGCTGCGCGTAGCTTTCTTCTCCTGCGTTATTGCGCAATTTGTTCAAGGAATTGAAATACTTTTTCATTTCGTAACGCACCCTTAGTATATTGAGCGAGCCTTGCCGCGTCAATGTTCTTTTCCGCGCTTTCGGGCGGCGCATATTGGAGCGAAAATTTATTCGTTGCTTCTTCTACTTCCTGGGGCGAGGGCTCAATCCCTTCTTTTGCCGCGATCGTTTCAAGTAGCAGCGCGTACCTGATGCGTTTGTGTGCCGCAGGCACAAATTCTTCTGCAAGCTCTTGTTCGCTTTTTTTGATCTGCGCGAGATACGTGGGCCACGGAAGCCCCATCGAAATCACGGAGGATTTCAGCTCCAGGAGCATGGTGGCGACTTCGCGCTCCGTGAGCTCTGCGGGGAATTCCACCGCTGATGCCTCGTCAAGCCTTTCGAGCATGAGAATTCGGAAGCGTTCTTTCTCTTTCGCCTCCTTTTCCGCGGTAAGCCCTTCTCGCACACTTCGTTTAAGATCCGTGAGGTTTTTGAATTTACCTGCTTTTTGCGCAAACTCGTGGTTTAACTCCGGAAGCACTGCTACGCTTACCTCTCGCATTTTAATGCGTGCCTCAAGCGTCTTCCCTGCGATTTCGCCCGACCAGTAGTTTTCAGGCACCGCGAGAGAAAAATCTTTTTCATCCCCTGCGTTCATGCCGACAAGCGCATCCTCGAAGCCGGGCAGATAGCCGCCAGCGCCGATCAGGAGCCGGTGCTTTTCTGCTTTGCCGTTTGTGACGGGTGTTTCGTTTTCGCGAATGTCAAAATCGATCTCAACCGAATCCCCTTTTTGGGCGGGACGGAGAACCGTGCGATGCGATGCGCGCGCGTGCTGGAGCCAGCGGAGCGCTGCATCAATTTCTTGGTCTGACACAAACACTTCGTGGCGTTCGCTTTTTGCCGCTTGTACGATAGCGCGCCAATTCGCAGGGAGTTTTATGGTAGCTTTGTGGCGGTGTGTATGCGCCATGTGTCTATGGAGGCGCGCACGTACTGCGCGCTGATATAAGTGCTCAAAAAAGCTCGGCGAGAACAAGAAACAATGGCCTTGTAGCATTCGTTGCCAGAAATCGAAGCGAGAACGAACGGGATGCTATAGGATCGGCGCAATGATAAGCGAGATGATTGCCATTAACTTAATGAGAATATTCAGCGACGGTCCGGCAGTGTCTTTGAAGGGGTCCCCTACTGTGTCGCCGACCACAGACGCTTTATGCGCATTAGATCCTTTGCCGCCAAAATTCCCTGCCTCGATATATTTTTTTGCATTGTCCCAGGCGCCGCCCGAATTTGCCATCATGATGGCAAGCATGAAGCCGCTCGCGATAGCCCCCACAAGAAAGCCGCCAAGCGCCTCCTTTCCGAGAAGGAATCCGACGGCAACCGGAGCGGCAACCGCAATAAATCCAGGCGCGATCATTTCTTTTAAAGCGGCCTGAGTGCAGATAGCAACGCACCGACCATAATCCGGCTTGGTTGTCCCTTCGGCGACACCGGGAATTTCGTTCCACTGTCGCCTGACTTCAGTCACAATACTGAAAGCCGCGCGGCCTACCGCTTGTATGGCGAGCGCGGAAAAAATAAACGGCAAGAGTCCTCCAAGGAAAATACTTACCGTTACTTGCGGCACGAGGAGGTTAATTCCCTTAAGCTGCGCCACCTGTGCATAGCTTACCGCGAGCACCAACGCGGTGAGAGCCGCAGAGCCGATGGCAAATCCTTTCCCTATTGCCGCGGTGGTGTTTCCGACCGCATCCAGTTCTTCTGCTCGTGTGCGCGCCTCCTCGCCAAGCTTTGCCATTTCTGCAATGCCGGCGGCGTTGTCGGCAACCGGTCCGTAGGTATCTGCGGCAAGGGTGATTCCGAGCGTGGAAAGCATGCCAACCGCGGCGATTGCAATTCCATAAAGTCCCGCAAGCCGATACGCGACGAGGATAGCTGCGCTGACAAGAAGGACGGGAACGACAGTACTTTTCATTCCCAGCGCCAGTCCGGCAATGAGATTGGTGCCTGCTCCGGTTTGCGCTGCCCGTGAAACTTCCCTGGTTGGCGCGAAGCGATACGAGGTATAAAGTTCGGTGATAAATCCGATACTAAGGCCGGCGAGCAGCCCAGCCATCAATGCCCAGAATACCGAATTTCCGCCCTGCAAAAACCAGTTGATCGCAAAATATGCCCCGCACGCGGTGAGGATGGTTGTCGCAACCGTCCCACGGTTGAGTGCGGCGTGAGGGCTTTGGGTGTTGCTGTGCTTTACGACAAAATTACCGAGGATGCTGGCGAAAATGCCGATGCCGGCAATGAGCAATGGAAGGACAGTAAATCGGCCGCCCGATTCTCCGAACAGCACCATGCCCAGTACCATGGTCGAGACAATGGCGCCCACGTAGCTTTCGAAAAGATCTGCGCCCATGCCGGCAACGTCACCAACATTATCGCCGACGTTGTCAGCAATGACCGCCGGATTTCTCGGGTCGTCTTCGGGAATTCCCTTTTCAACCTTACCGACGAGGTCTGCTCCCACGTCGGCTGCTTTGGTATAGATCCCGCCGCCGACTCTGGCGAAGATGGCGATCGCAGAAGCCCCGAAACCGAAACCGTAGATGATCTGCGGATCCTTGAAAATAAGAAAAAGGGATGTGATTCCCAACAACCCCAAGCTTACTACCGTGAGCCCCATCACGCTTCCCGACGAAAATGCAAGATACAGTGCCTTTGACTGGCTGTAGGTCGTCGCCCAGGCGGTGCGGCCATTTGCAATAGTCGCAATTCGCATTCCTATGTTCCCCGCAAGCGCCGAGAAAATCGCGCCCGCCACAAACGAAACAGCTGTTTGCCAGCCTATAGGCGTAAGACTAAGCGCGGCGGCCACAAAGATCACAAAGAAAACAAGTACTCGGCATTCTTTGTGCAGGAACGCAAGGGCTCCGTCGCGGATATAAGAGGAAATTTTCGCCACCTCTGCTTTTCCGGTTTCTTCCTTGCGTATCCGTAACGCCAGCATTGAAGCGAACGCCAGACCGAAAAAACCGCTGATAAGCGGTATCGCAATATATGGTGTCATGAATGCGGGTTTCGTTTCTGTTTTGTTATTGTGCCTGTTGTGCTGACGCGACAGGGAAGATTTGTCCGCGTACGTTCCTTCTTTCTTATACTTCCCTTACTGCGTCTAAAATTTTCGCCGCAGTGTTCTTTCCGATACCCTTCACTTCCTGCAACATTTCCGGCGTTGCATTTCTGATTTTTTCTATTGTATCAAACCCTGCGTTCGCGAGCGCCTCCCTTGTTTTGGCGCCGATTTTGAGCGACGCAAGCGCGTCTGATGCGCCCCCTTCGCTTTTTTCTTCGCCCTCTTCGGGCGCTGCAACTGCAACACCTCCTTCTACTGTTTCTCCGGGCTTGTTCGAAGAACGCACCTCAATTTTCCAACCAGTGAGACGCGCCGCCAGGCGCACGTTTTGTCCGCCCCTGCCGATGGCAAGCGAAAGCTGGTCAGGCATGACAAAGGCGCGCGCTTCATGGTTTGTTTTGATTTGCACTTCAAGTGCTTTCGCGGGGAGGAGCGCGTTTCCGATGAATTTTGCAGGATCATCAGACCAGTTGATGATGTCGATTTTTTCGCCACCCAGCTCATTGGTCACGGTAGTGACGCGCGTGCCTTTCTGCCCCACACAGGCGCCGATCGGGTCAATTGCTTCATCGTTTGAGACAACTGCAATCTTGGTTCGCGAACCTGGTTCACGGGCTATGGATTTTATTTCCACGATTCCCTCGCTTACTTCCGGCACTTCCATGCCAAAAAGCTTCGAGACGAATTTAGGATGCGAGCGCGAAAGAAACACCGACGGGCCCTTCGGATTTGATTCGACCGCGACGACATAAAACTTCATGCGCTCGCCGATGTGGTAGCGCTCGCTTTGGATAGTTTCGTCTACGGGCATAAAGCCGATGGTGCGTCCGAGGTCCACAAAGACATTGCGGCCTTCCACACGCTGGATGATGCCGCTTACGGCCTCGCCTTCTTTGCTCTTGAATTCTTCGTAAATGGTCTCACGCTCTGCTTCGTGGATGCGCTGCAAAATGACCTGTTTCGCGGTTTGCGCCGCAATGCGGCCGAAGTCGTCGTGCATCTCTAATGGAAACTCAATTTCTTCGCCGGGCAAAATGCCGGTTTTTAGTTTCTGTGCATCTTGTAGCATAATGTGGCGGTCCGGATTGAAACGAATTTTCCGCTCCTCTTCGGGAAGTTCTTCAGATGTTTCTTCTCCTTCTTCACGAAGCATATTTTCGTCCACCACTAATTTCACCTGAGAAAATTGCAAATTGCCGCTTTCCGGGTCGAATTGTGCGCGGATAATTTCGTTTTTCTTTGCGTACTCGCGCTTATAGGCAGCTGCCAATGCCATCTCCGTGGTCTCGATAACCTTTTCTTTCGGAATGCCTTTTTCTTCTGCGATCTGGCTAATAGCAGATGCGATTGTTTTGAGGTCTAGCATACTAATGATGTCTCACCCAGTCCCTTACGCACGCGGGTTCGTGATGATTCTTATTTTGCGTTTTTAATAGTTTTTTCATTGTCTTTTCTTGAGGGCGCGCCATGCGCTTCCGTGATATTTTAGTCTTTTTCGCGCAATAATGCATAGGGGGAGGGTAACGGATCTGTTGCCAAAAATTCTGCACTTTCCGGCTTGAATTTTGGACATATCGGTTAAAAAATGGCCGCCAACGGCGACCAAAGAGCTTATGGGATTATAGTAATCGAGGAGCGCTTATTCGTCAACTCCTTAATTGACATTTTTGAAAGGAAAGATTTTCGGTGGATCAATGAAGGGCCGTGACGTTTTATCGCCCTGCGGTGCATGAGCGTACCGTAACCTTTATGCTTCTCGAATTTATAACGCGGGAAGCACTGTGCCTCTCTTTTCATGCGCTCGTCGCGCGTCACTTTTGCCACAATCGAGGCAAGCGAAATAAGTACGTGCTTCTCGTCGCCCTTTATATATGTATACTGGCGGATGTCGAGAGGGAGTTTATCGACCCCATCGATTAAAAGCGCATAAGGTTTGGTGGGTAGCTTTCTTACTGCCCTTGCCATTGCCCGTAGATTCGTCTGCCGCACATTGATACGGTCAATAAGGCGTGGCGAAACGCAAGCGGTCCTGAATGCCCAATCAGGGTGTTTCCGCAGCCACTCATAAAGAATGCGCCTTTGGCGCGGCGAAAGCTTTTTTGAGTCCTTTACCGGGATAGGCGGCGCAAAGCTCGCCCTGGGTTTTTTCCACCAGACTGCGGCAGCGACAAGCGGGCCTGCCAAGGCTCCCCGGCCGACCTCGTCAACCCCTACCAGAACACGAAACCCTCTTTTCCACAATCTTTTTTCTTCCCTCAAGTTTGGTAGAATCATACCGTCTTTTAAGGATACCTTCTCAACTCCATGAAATTTGCGCATTTACATCTCCATTCCCACTATTCGCTTCTTGACGGTCTTTCAAAAATTGATGAAATTTTGGATCGGGTTGAAAAGCTCGGGATGGATGCGGTTGCACTCACGGACCACGGCGTCATGTACGGCGCAATTGAATTTTACACCAAGGCAAAAGCAAAAAATATGAAACCTATCATCGGGTGCGAGCTCTATATTGCCGCGCGCTCGATGTATGACAAAGATCCGAATCGCGACAGTTCCTATTTTCACCTCCCGGTGCTGGCCGAAACGAATGTCGGCTACCACAACTTAGTAAAGCTCGTTACCAAAGCGCACCTCGAAGGGTTTTATTACAAACCGCGCGTGGATAAAAATCTCCTCCGCGAACATCATGAAGGTTTGATTGCGCTTTCTGGATGTCTTGCCGGAGAAATTCCGCGCGCGATTTTACGCGACGATCTCCACGCCGCGAAAAATTTAATTCGTGAGTACGTTGGCATTTTCGGAAAAGAAAATTTCTATCTGGAATTGCAGCATCACCCTGAATTTCCTGAGCAAGAGAAAGTAAACAAGACGCTCATCGAACTCGGAAAAGAATTTTCTCTTCCGCTCGTGATTACCGCAGACAGTCACTATCCCGCGCCGGAAGATAAGGACGCGCACGAAGTATTGCTTGCCGTCCAGACCGGTTCAAAACTCGACGAAGAAGAGCGCCTGACGATGAAGCACGCGGACCTTTCCATTAAAGACCCGACAGCGATCGCGAAAGATTTTTCGGGCCTGGAAGAGACAATGGAAAATACCGCAAAAATAGCCGAACGCTGCAATGTTGATCTTGCGCTTAATAAAATTGTGCTTCCGAAATTTGAGATCCCTGCAGGCCAAACCCCAATGGAATATCTTCGCTCGCTCACAGAAGAGAAGTTGAAAGACTTTTACAAAGCGGACGACGAGGAGGCGATCACGCGGCGTAACCACGAACTTGCAATCATCGAGAAAACCGGTTTTGCGGATTATTTCCTGACTGTGCACGATATCGCGGAATTTACGAAAGCAAAGGGTATCCGAACCAATACTCGGGGTTCTGCTGCGGGGAGTTTGGTGTCGTATGTCCTTGGGATCACGGCAGTTGATCCGCTTCGCTACCGCTTGGTCTTTGAACGGTTTCTGAACCCCGAGCGCATTGCGCCGCCGGATATCGATATTGACGTTGCAGACGACCGGCGCGCAGAAGTCATCGAATATATTCGCGAAAAATACGGCAGAGAGCGCGTTGCGCAAATCATCACATTCGGCGTGATGAAAGCGCGCCTTGCGGTGCGTGACGTCACACGCGCCATGGGACTTCCGTATGATTTAGGGGATCGCATCTCGCGCCTCATTCCATTCAATGTCACCATCGAACAGGCACTCAAAGGTTCCAGGGAACTGAAAAATCTCTATGATGCAAATAACGATGCGAAAGTGGTGATGGACATGGCGCGTCGCCTTGAAGGCGTAGTGCGTCACGCCTCAACGCATGCGGCAGGGCTCGTGATTACTCCTTCGCCGCTTATCGAATATGTGCCGCTCCAGCAGGCAACGCGCGATTCTTCAGACATCATCACGCAGTATACGATGTATGACGTCGAGAAAATCGGGCTTTTAAAGATTGATGTCCTGGGGCTTGCAAACCTTACCGTTATCAAAAATACAATGCGTATTATTAAGAAAATTTACACAGAGTCGGAAGAAGAGATTGATCTTGATAAAGCCGGATACGAGGACCCGAAAGTGTATCAATTACTTTCCAGCGGCGAAACCATTGGTATCTTTCAACTTGAAGGCACAGGAATGACGCATTATTTAAAGGAGCTAAAACCATCGTGTTTCGAAGACATTATTTCAATGGTCTCGCTCTACCGGCCGGGTCCGCTTGAATCGATTCCTGACTTTATTGCAGCCAAGCACGGGCGAAAAAAGATTACCTATCTCCATTCCAGCCTTGAGCCGATTCTTGAAGAATCCTATGGCGTCATTGTGACGCAAGACCAGGTACTGCGGATTGCGCGCGAATTCGCCGGGCTTACGTATGCAGAAGCCGACATTCTCCGCAAAGCAGTGGGAAAGAAAATCAAGAAACTTCTCGACGAACAGAAAGAGAAGTTCATCAACGGCGCACTTAAGCAGGGGCACGATAAAAGAATAGCGGAGAAAGTGTGGGATTTCATTGAACCCTTCGCTCGCTACGGCTTTAACCGCGCCCATGCTGCTTCCTACGCCAGGATTGCATATCATACGGCGTACCTTAAAGCGTACTATCCCAAAGCATTTATGGCAGCACTGCTTACCTCTGATTTTGGAAATCTTGACCGTATTGCCATTGAAATTGCAGAGTGTGAACGGCTGGGCATTAAGATTCTGCCGCCGAGCGTGAATCGCTCGTTCGTCGAGTTCGGCGTGGTGCCGGACACCGAGGAGATTTCTTTCTCGCTTGCCGCGATCAAAGGCGTTGGCGTGGGTGTTGCGCAGGCAATTCAGGAAGAGCGTCAGACAAACGGGGTGTATAGTTCGCTTTCAAGCTTCCTTGAGCGGATGCCTCGTCACGTCATTAATAAAAAGACGCTCGAGAGCTTAATCAAAGCTGGCGCGCTCGATGAATTTGCAGACCGGAATCAGATGCTCGTAGGGCTTGATGGCATGCTCCGGTTCGCAGACGCAGTAAGGAAAAACACGGATTCTCCGCAGCGCGGGCTTTTTGGCACGGTTTCGAACGGCATGGTGCTCAAACTTCCGCAGGCAGAGCCTGCGACCAAACGTGAAAAACTTGCATGGGAGCGAGAATTGCTAGGACTCTATCTTTCAGATCACCCCTTAAACGGCATTGAAGCGCGGTTCACTAAGGCAGTGACACCGATCTATAAATTGACCGAAAGTATAATGAATGGTAACGGGAAAGGTACGAAAGTGCGCATTAGCGGCATTATCTCTCTTTGCCAGCGGATTGTAACCAAAACCGGCAGGCCCATGCTTTTTTCTCAAGTAGAAGATCGGAGCGCAAAGATTGAAGTGGTGGTGTTTTCCGATACGCTCGAGCGAAACCCGCTGATTTGGCAAAAAGACCGACTGGTGGTGGTTGAAGGTAGGCTCGACAGCCGAAATGGCGCCTTAAAACTGATTTGCGAGCACGCCGAACCAATTGAGGTGTAGTCTGCTTGACGAGCAATGATTTTCTTTGTAGGCTACCACTACAAACCATGTCGTTTTTGAGACAGATAATCACTACGACGACTACCCCTGAGCCTGCCGAAGGGCTGAGCTGATTTCGTAGTTGGCATCCCTTAATATTCTACGAATGGCCTCAGCCGAGGTCATTTTTGTTTCATCGAGCACCTACGAGGATTCGGCGTGACGCACCCTTCTTCGACTTTCTGCCTATTTTGGGGAACGCTGAATGGTGCGATGATTCGTGTGTGCGCGACTAAGCGAGTTTTCGTGCAGGATGCATAGAAAGCTTTATCCTCATGAGGCGCTCGATTTATTCAAAAGTTAATCTAAAATAATAAAGGCATGTCGAATCTAAAACAGGTAGGCAAAAATATTGAACATATTCGTCATTCGCTCTCGCACGTGCTTGCGATGGCGGTCTTGGAGCGCTGGCCGAACACGAAGCTTGGTGTCGGGCCTGTCATCGAAAACGGTTTTTATTATGATTTTGACTTGCTAGAGCCGGTAAAGCCCGAAGATCTCAAAGATCTTGAAACGAGGATGCGGAAAATCATCGGAAGAGCGCACGAGTTTCGCGGAAAAAAAGTCTCGCTTACTGACGCGCGCAAGCTTTTCAAAAAACTAAATCAGGACTACAAACTGGAGTTGCTTGATGACCTTGAGATGTACGGCACTACCGAAGCGCATGAACACAGACAGCAAATAGGTACTAGGAAACTAGCAAATAGGAAACTAGCAAATAGGAAACTAGCAAAAGTTAGTCTTTATCAAACTGGCGATTTTATTGACCTTTGTCGCGGAGGCCACGTCAGAAACACAAGAGAGATTAATCCAGATGCTTTCCGCTTGACAAAAATCGCAGGCGCATACTGGCGCGGGTCTGAAGAAAATCCGATGCTCACCCGCATTTACGGCGTGGCATTTGGTTCGAAAAAAGAACTCGAGGATTATGTAAAACTCCAGGAAGAACTTACAAAACGAGATCACCGAAAACTCGGGCAGGAACTTGAGCTTTTCTCCTTTGAAGATATTTCGCCCGGAGCGCCGTTTTGGCATCCGAAGGGCATGATTGTCTATAAAACGCTCGAGAGATTTTGGCGCGAGATCCACGACGCAAACGAATATCAAGAAATCTCAACGCCGATTTTGGTGAAAGAAAAACTCTTCGAGCAATCCGGACATACCAAACACTATCTCGAAAATATGTTCTTAGTGAAAAGCGAGGATCAGCATTACTACTTAAAACCGATGAACTGCCCGGAAAGCACCATCGTTTACGGAAGTAAAGTGCGTTCATATCGCGATCTTCCGCTTCGTTTCTCCGAGATCGGCCGTCTTCACCGGAATGAGCTTTCAGGCACGCTCGGCGGCATGCTCCGCGTGCGGCAAATCACCATGGATGATGCGCATATTTTTGCGCGGCCCGGCCAGATTCTCGAAGAAATTTCTGCCGTCTTGAAGCTTGTCAAAATGTTTTACGGCATCTTTAAGTTCAAGCCGAACTATAAACTTGCAACGAGACCCGATGATGCAATGGGCGATCCGCAATTATGGAAACAAGCAGAAGCAGGGCTTGCAAAAGCACTCGAGCGAAACAAATTAAAGTATGAACTCAAGCCGAAAGACGGCTCATTCTACGGCCCGAAAATTGACATTCATATCAATGACGCGCTCGGCCGCGATTGGCAGATGGCGACCATCCAACTTGACTTTCAGATGCCGGAACGTTTCAAACTCGAATACATTGATGAAAAAGGCGCAGCGCAGCGCCCGGTGATGATTCACCGCGCCATCTTTGGTTCGTTTGAGCGTTTTTTCGGAATTTTAATCGAGCACTATGTAGGCGCGCTTCCGCTCTGGCTTTCGCCGGTGCAGGCGGTCATCGTCCCTGTGGGCGCGGGCCATACGGCGTACGCCAAGCAGATTGCAAAATTACTCAAACAAAAAGGCGTGCGCGCTGAAGCATGGGATTCTTCAGAGACCGTGTCAAAGAAAATTCGAGGGGCGGAACTTCAGAAAATTCCCTACGCGCTTATCGTAGGAGACAAAGAGAAAAAAGCAAAGGGGGTGCGGGTGCGCGAGCGGAAACGAGGCGATATCGGAATGATAAAGCTTTCTCGGTTTGCGGATCGCATCGAAAAAGAAATTGCGCAAAAGAAATAATGGCTCGTGATCTTGCCATAGGACTTGATAGCGGCGGCTTCAAAATCCGCGGTGTTTTAGCTTCAAAAACCAGCCGGATTTTAAAGGAAAGAGAAGTGAGATTTTTTTCACCGCTTAAACGAAAAGAAGATTTTTTTGCCGCGTTTTTTCCCCTGTGCGATTTTTTAATATCCGGTTATAAAAAACGTATAAAAGGAATCGGCCTCGGAGTCGCAAGCGTGGTCTACAAAAATAAACCTATTTCTTTCCGAAATATTCCCCACCTCAACAGAGTGGATTTTGCGAAGATTCTAAGAGCTCGTTACAAACTGCCAGTGATTTTGGACAATGATGTAAAAGCTGCGGCGTTTGCAGAGCAGAAATTTGGCGCGGCAAAAGGTTCAAAATATATGGTGATGCTCACGCTCGGCACAGGTATTGGCTGCGGTGTTGTTCGCGATGGAAAACTTTTTGAAGGCGCGTTTGACAGCGCATTTGAAATCGGAAGGATGATAGTTGACGTAGATACTGTGCTTTGCAAGAAACCGTTTGAAGAAGAATTTGAAAATCTTGCTTCGGCAAAATTCTTCTTAAACCAAAAGCTCGATCCATTTGAAGAAGAAAAGAAAGCGCGGGCAGGCAATCAGATTTCGAAAAAGCGCTGGCAGAGATTTGGGGAATATCTTGGGATAGGCCTCGCCAACATCGTCAATCTTCTCGAACCCGAAACAATTGTCATCGGCGGCGGACTTTCTAATGCTTGGCAACTTTTTGCTCCAAGCGCCATTCAAACAATGAGGCGCTTCACTTTCTCGCCAGTAGCCCGCAAAAGAACCAAGGTTTTGAGGGCTAAACTTGACCGAAATGCAGGAGCGCTTGGAGCCGCCCTATTAGTCTTTGGAGCTAAGGCGTAAGCCTTGGTTGGCTTCACAGGCTCTTAAAGGTAAGCAGGTTTCAATTTACACACCTGGCGATTGAAGGATATTGGGTTAGTGAAATCTCTCTCCTCGCCTGATATCTTATCGGTCGCCAGATGTGTGGGGATAAATTACAAAAATGTCAGTCGTATGACTGACATTTTTGTTTTGAGCCGAGATTCAATAGGTTAGTTTTTAGTTTCGAGCTGATCTTCACTTACTCTTTCGCGCGAAAGAGTAAGTGAAGTTTGTCTCGGTTATTCTTGGATTATTCTGCGCTAAAGCACTGCTTTTAGGAGAACCTTTATTTCTTGCGAGAGATCCGGGTTAAGCGAATAGTAGACGCTTTTCTTTTTGCCCCCGCTCTCCAGAAATCCAACGTTTTTCAAAAGCACTAAGTGCTTTGAAGTGGATTTAATCGAAAGATGAATTCTATCTGCAATCTCCATTACCGGAAGCTCCGTATTCTCCCGCAGTAGCTTTAAAATCTTCAACCTGTTTTCATTGCCTAAAGCCTTAAAAATCTTAACCCAGTCTTTTTGTTTCATCGTAATATAATAACTTTTCCCTTGCTTCTCACTCCAATCAGCATTCTATCATATTTACTCTTTCGCGCGAAAGAGTAAGCGAGGAAATGGATTTACCTGCTCAAAACTCAAACAAGATATTCTCGATATGGCGGAGGTCGGAAAGCGTACAATCCGGATTCAGGTCAATTGCAATCAAGTCAGCGCGCCATTCGTGGTTAAGATCAATGCGCCTTTCCTTAAAGTACAGGACGATGGCCTTTTGAAGCTTCTGCGCCTTGTGGTAGGTGAACTCATCTTCTGGCTGAAGCTGATATTCACCTGCTTGCTTTACCAGAGTCTTTACTTCAATAAACACAAGCACGTCGCCTTTTTTCGCGACAATATCTAATTCACCCCAGGGCCGCCGGAAATTCCGCTCCAGAATCGAGTAGTGTTTTTTCTTCAAGTAGCTCACTGCGAGCTCTTCGCCGGTTTTCCCTACTTTTGCTTTTTCGGTTGGCATATACCGCAAGAAACTAACTGTATACCCGCAGGTTATGATATTGGAAGATCAGAAGAGTAGTTATATTCCATTTTACAAAAGAGGGTATCTTATTATTATTACGGGGCATAAATGTTTCACGTGTTTCATCATCCCCTTAAAACTTCCAAGTTATGTGTGTGAAACAAAATTATGTTTCACGACTCGTTGTTTGTCTAATAAGTTTCACGGCGAACACATTTCCCTTAAAATTCAGCAATTAGCTTCTGTGAAACACTTTTTGTTTCACGGAATCTTGTGAAACATTGTTTCACGGAAAATGTCTGTATTCCGAAAATGTTTCACGTGTTACAAATTCCCCTGAAAGATGCGCGTTTACTCTTTGTGAAACAAAAAGTGTTTCACGAGCTTTCTCATTTCCGTGAAACATTTTTGTTTCACAGGGATCAGGTCTGTTCCTTCTGTTGTTTCACGCGCACATCAATACCCTAAAACTTTACTGCTAGCTTCTGTGAAACAATGTTTCACGGACGGTTTATCAGGAGGTGCGTGAAACATTGTTTCACAGAATGCCTCGCCAGACTAAACATATCAATCATCCAAGCGGGCTTCACGATATCGGACTATCCACTCAAGCAAGTTGTCTCCAGGGCATTGAGTAGCAGCGTGAGTAACTTCTCGGTGGCCGATCACACTTTCTCTTGGTAAGCCATACTTTGTGGATAAACTGTTGAGAACTTGCTTGAGAGATTTAAGCTGGGCTTTGGTTGGTTCCTCCTCGTTAAAATTACCAGCGACACAGACCCCAAGACTTTTAAAGTTCATGCTATCTGCTTGGGTGTGCTTACCGGAAGAACGTTCGTTTCTGCCTTTGCGTACCCGGCCATCTTTATCTATAAAGTAGTGGTAGGCGATATTGCCCCAGCCGAGACTTACGTGATAGCGCTTAATGCCTTCAAAAGTAGTTTCAAGTCGCGGGGTTGCGGTCTGATGGACAATAAGGTATTGGACTGCTTCGCGCGGAAGTCTCATGTTGATGTGGACCCACCGGGAATCGAACCCGGGCCTCGGCAATGCGAATGCCGCGTAATACCACTTTACTATGGGCCCATTCCTGTTATTTCTAAGGGGATGGAAAGGTCATGTTCTACCACTGCTTTATAGACCTCATTCGGTTCAGTCGGGCCGCTGGGAATCGAACCCAGTCTACCCAGCCGCAGTTTTATATATATCTGTCGGGGCACCCAGATTTGAACTGGGACTAAATCCTCCCAAAGGACTCGTGCTGCCATTACACTATGCCCCGACTGCTCCATTGTAACCGAAAGAAATTAATTCGACAAATCGATATAAATTCATTATAGTTTATTTGTGAAAAGCCCCCGTAGTTCAATCCTTCGTTCCGACTCAGGATTGACCCATTCGACTATACTCAGGGTCAATCCTTCGCAACGCTCCGGCCCTTGCGGCTGAGCGCGCCCCGGTCGAAGCCCTTGCTCAGGACGAGTATGCGTTGATAGTATGCACGAGGAGAATTGACGTCCTGAGTGAACGAAGAAAACGAAGGGCCCTCGTAGTTCAATGGATAGAACTGCGGACTTCTAAGCCGCTAATGGGGGTTCGATTCCCTCCGAGGGCGCAGTGATATGAAAACCGCGTTTACATTTCTTGTCATCATTGTGCTTCTCGTAGGGAGCCTGTATGTGTTTTCGAATACCGCGCGCTACGTCGCAAACCGTCCGACCCCTACCCCGCGCGGCGGCGCACAGGTTAAACAAACCCCGCGACCTTCGCCAAGCGTTACGCCAACTCCCAGCGGGCCGGAACCAGATACGTTTATCACCTCAGGCCCTAATGAAGGAGAGGTGCTTGAAATAGAGAGCGTGGCGTTTAGATTTTCCGGGGTATTTCCGGAAGGCGATGTACGAAATCTAAGATTCGAAACAAAAATCGAAGGCATTGATAAAGATTGGCGGGCTTCCAGCGGCGGTGCCCGGACCGTACGCCTGCCTGCAGGTTCGAATACGTACACGTTTATGGTGCGCGCCAAAACCCCTGACGGCAGAATGGATGCAACTCCTGCCTCGCGGAAGTTTGTGTCAAATCTCTCGCCTTATTTCGGCAAAGTGACTATTTCGAGCATCACACCGTTTACCCTGCAGGAAAAAATCGTGATCAGGCATGCATTCTCGGAGCGAACGCCTATCGAGATTACCGGCTGGCGCATCAGGTCGGTCAACGAAGAGGTAGTAATACCCCAGGCAGTCCAGCTTTTTTCCTACAACACCACGAATTTGAAAGAATCAGTGAAGCTGGACCGAACGAGAGCATCACGCTCCATACCCGATCGGGTAGTCCGGGCGACAATCTTCGACTGAACCGCTGTGTCGGGTATCTTAATATCTATCCGGTCACGCCAAAATTCCCGAGTAATTGTCCTAAACCAACCCGGTGGGATGTCAGATATCTTTCGCTCGTGTGTCAGGATTATATCGATTCACTTCGTGCATGTCAGATTCCAAACCCGAATGAACTTAAACTCCGCGACGAACCCGCGTGCCGCCAGTGGATCCAAGAAAACCTTTACTACGATGCATGCGTACGGAACTATCAGCGCGACCTTGATTTCTATTCGCGCGATTGGTGGGCATGGTTGGGTATCGATCGATTCATCTATGGAAAATCGAGCGATATCATCCGCCTCTATGATAAAGAGGGGTATTTGGTGGATCGCTATGAGTATTAAAAAACTCCCCTCGCTGTGAAAAGGAAATATCTTATATGGCTTGCCATCGCAGCCGTGATTGGCGTAGCGCTGTTCGTACGCGGATTTCTTTATTTGCAGACCGAAAACCGATTACCTTTGGCTTCACCATTCCCAACAATAAAGCCGAATGTAGTGGTGTTTTCACCGACTGCGGGCGAGATTGTCAGTTCTCCGATTACGATTCGCGGTGAAGCACGTGTGTTTGAAAATACCGTGAGCATTCGGATCAGAGACGCGTCCGGCAAGGAAGTGCTGCAAGATTTCACGAATGCAAACGCGCCGGACGCTGGATTTTTCGGTCCTTTCGAAAAGACGATTTTTATTCCCGCGCTTTCGGATTCCCGCTTTACGCTCGAAGTATTTTGGCAGTCACCAAAAGACGGCTCCGACCTCGATGTAGTTTCGATCCCGCTTTTCCTTGATGAAGTCACAACCACGAACGTGAAGGTATTTTTCAACAGCAGCCAGCTTGATCCCGAAGCGACCTGTACCAAAGTGTTTCCGGTGACGCGTGCGTTTGCGCGCACCTCGCAGATCGGCCGCGCAGCCCTTCTTGAACTTCTCAAAGGCCCGACAGTCCCTGAAAAAACAAAAGATTATTTTACCTCAATTCCGCCATACGTTGAGCTGAGGTCGCTCCGTATTGAGAACGGCACCGCGTACGCGGATTTTAACGATGCGCTCGAATGGCAGGTGGGCGGATCGTGCCGCGTGGCAGCAATCCGTGCGCAGATTAGCGAGACTCTTAAACAATTTCCTTCGGTCAAAAACGTCGTCATTTCAATCAACGGAAGAACCGAAGATATTCTCCAGCCGTAGGAAAACGCAAGATTAGCTACTGGCCTGACGCGCCGAGCATGTGCGCGAGTATTTCGTTTCGCGTTTGTTCATCGGTGAAACGCGGCTGACTGAATTCGTAAATTTTTGTCGGTAGAATTTCAAGTTCGAGCGCATTATCAATATACCACGAGACTTTTACCAAGGCGCCGCGCCGCGTTTTTTCAGACCACATTTGGTCGAATACGAGGTTGCCGAGCGAATAGAAAATAAGGCCGTGTTTATAGCGCTCCGCGGGCTGCAAATGGTGCGGATGGTGTCCGACAATGAGGTCAGCGCCGTGCTCGATCACTGCGCGCGCGAGACTCTTTTGTGACTCGGAGGGTGTATCGGTATATTCGTCGCCCCAATGAAACGATACGATTACGAGATCCGCATGCAATTTTGTATCGGTAACCAATTGTAAAATATGCGCCTCGGTATTTCCGGGCCATGTAAGATTAAATGCTAAAAGCCCGATGCGCTTTCCGCGCACAAGCACGTATTCAGGGTTTCCCTGCATGATCGGCAATATGCGCGCCCCGAGCAGATATTTTCCGGTATCGCGAACGCCTGTATTGCCGTAATCAAGATAATGATTGTTGGCAAAAGAAACAGCGTCGATGCCTGCGCGCTGGAGCGCTTCGGCAGCTTGCGGCGGCGCGCATAACGTAAATGTTGCAGCGCGCACCACTGGACAGTTCTCGACAATGGGCGACTCAAGATTTGTAAACGAAAAATCCGCTGCCTGGAGCGCGGCTGCGATTTCGGAAAATGGATAGAAATAATCGTTTCTTTCTACGAGAGTTGCATTGACGGCTCTGCCGAGCATCACGTCACCGCCGAATACAAACGTGATCGGCGGAGGTGATGGTGTCGGAACAGGTTCTAATTTCGACGCGCGATATATTTGCGCGCCCTGAAACGAAAATGTTCCTTCAAGCGACAAAAGGCCGTAGGATCCGTAAAGCGCTGCCGCAACGCCGTATAATATGAGAAGTTTGCGCCTCATGTCAAAATAATATATCATAACGTTGCTTTTTGGTGGGCGTAGCTCAATTGGTTAGAGCGCCAGGCTGTGGCCCTGGAGGTTGGCGGTTCAAGCCCGCTCGCTCACCCCTATGAACTTCAAGAAATACGTTTTGATTTTCCTTGCGGTTGCGGCATTTGCCGTGCTCAGCTTTTTCTACTTCGCCAAAGAAGCAAAAAGTCCAGCCGACGGCCGGCCAGCTGTCAGTGAGGAACAAACCATACGCTATGCGGGAGTTGAAGGAAAAACCGCGCTCGAGCTTCTTGAAGCCCGTTATCAGGTAGAAGGGAAAGATTTTCCGGGTGTCGGCAAGTTTGTTATTGCGATCAATGGCATTACGCCGGATCAGAACCATTTTTGGGCGTTGTATGTAAACGGCACACAAGCAACAGTAGGCGCATCGAAGTATATGACAAAAAACAGCGACGTGATCGAGTGGCGCCTCGAGGAAATTAAAAGCGAATAGCAATGCAGTTTCTCGCGATACTTCTCGTGGTATTTGGCGCGTTCATGCGGCTCGTCCCGCATGTGCCGAATATCGCGCCAATCTCTGCGATCGCGCTTTTTGCAGGGGTATATTTAAATCGCCGCATGGCATTTACGCTGCCGATTGCGGCAATGCTTGTTTCTGATTTCTTCATCGGGTTTGACCGCATCGCGATGCGCATTGCAGTCTACGGAAGTTTTGCGCTTTCCGGCGTTATCGGTTTGTGGGTAAGGCGCAATAAAAATGCACAAACAGTTATTGCAGGTTCGCTTGCCGCCTCAACGCAGTTTTATCTTGTGACGAATTTTGCAGTGTGGCTATTCGGCGCGATGTATCCAAAAACATTCGCGGGCTTGATGATGTCATATGGAAACGCCGTCCCATTTTTCCGTTATACACTTTTAGGAGATTTACTTTTTGTCGGAGTTTTGTTTGGCGTATACGAACTTGCGCACGCGCTCGCGATGCGGCGCAAAGCTGCATACGAACTCGTGCGCCTATAGTGTTTTGGCAACATTCACGATTCACGGCTCGGCTTGACACAGAGCCGTTTTTCAATTAGAAAGGGCTTACTAGTTCTTACGAGGAGGGAGAAATCATGGACGAGCTGCCGATCTTTGATGAGTTTATGGACCAAGTGGCTGCGTTTCTTGAGGTGCTCGCGCGCCATTCCGAACAGGCGCGGAAGTTGAGCAACATGCTTCTCGAAGCGCGAGAAGAAGTTAGTCGCTTCGTTGTCGAAGCAGCGCATTCCGAGGCGGCGCTGGAGGACCTGGCGAGTCAGCACGACCAACTCGCTGACGAGCTTCGTTCGGCTGGCTCTATCATCGAGGAGAGCGAAGAGCAGCTGGCACAAAAGCCAGCGCTTTCGTACGATGAGCTCTGCGCAATAACCTCTGCATTGGGACTCCTGCTTGCGTTGGACGGTTTCAACCCTGACGCGCGCACTGCAAGCTGGAAGATTCAGAAAGCAATGCTTCCGCCCGAGTATCGGCCCGTGAAGTGACGGAGGTGCTTCGATGGCAACAAAGAAAGTAAATCTCGGAGAGAAACTCCGAGCGCAACATCCGTGGATAGACGAACTCGGCAAGGGCAAGATCGAAGCGGCATGGTCTGATGTCAAGAAGGACTTGATCAAGCTTACCCAGGAGCTCAAGCTCCAGCCCGAGGACGCGGAATCGCTCGCGGACGAGTTTCTCGTTATTGACGAGAAGCTCAAAGCGTTCAAGAAGCAAGATGCGACCGAACGCCGGAAGCTCCTCGCGCTTTGGGCGCTGACTGGCATGGTGCACTGGCCGCACGACATTACGGTCGTGCCGGCGATCAGCCTTTCGATCTCGGAGCCGGCGCTTAAATCGAAGCTTGGCCATGACGCGTGGATCCGCGTCTCCAAGCAAGTCCGCGTGGCAGACCCGAGTGCCCTCGCGAAGCTCACAGAGAAAGACGAAGGGTTGAAGCTGTGGCTGATCGAGAATTTGGAGGTCAAGCCACAGCCAAAAGTCGTTCCGCCCAAGACCGCGAAGCCCAAGAAGGCCGCAAGGAAGAAGACGGCGTAATACCCTTCTCGCAATACACATGAAGTTCCCCGAGCCGCTGACCATATTGGTCGGCGGCTTGACGTTTTAATCTAAAAAGGTTAGAATTTTTCATTCGTACACTACAATCTAGAAAGAGAGAGGAGGTCGCTATGACAGAATTCGTTGCAACGCTTGCAGATCTCGCCATCTGGTTCGCCGCAGCAGTTGTCATGCTCGCCAGAGAATGGCATCTCTGGTACCTCGCTTTTGTTGTCGCGCTGGTGGGCGCGATGGGGTTTGGATACCTCCGGCCCAAGCGCGTTACTATCGCGAACTTCGCCATCGCAGCGATCCTGTTTGCGCTGATGGTGACTGCAATCCAGAGGTGTAGCAGTGCGATTGCCGCAGAAGGATTGATGCGGCCAGACCAGGTTCAGCGCTGGAATGAAATTCCAGCCATTCTCACCGCCTTCTTCATGATCATTGTCGCTTACATGGCGCCGCTCTGGGTTAAGTGGACGGTTGCGTTCTGGAGAGATCCGTGGGGGAAGGCAAGTCTTACCGCATTGCTTTTGCTCATCTGGATCTGGCTGACACCAATGACTGTGAATGGTCTATTGGTGTTGGCAGTAATCGTGGCTTTTTGCATGATGTTTGAGCAGATGGTAAATAGAGGAGGCGCGAGATGATATTCGGCTTGCCTTTATCTGTAGTTGTTGCAGGGCTGGCGATGTTCGTGCTGGCGGGCTACGGCGGCTACACCGTGTTCCGCTGGCCGATCTCGTGGAAGTTTCCGGTTTTTCTTGCCGCAGCGGTTCTCGTGTGCGCGATTTGGGGCGTGCAGGCGATGTTCGCTCTTAACAAGAACGTGGTTCACTCGATCCTTGTTGTTCTGGGGGTCGTGTGTGTGAGCTATATTGTTGGGGCGACCATCGGCGCTTGGATCGCGCCACCGAGCAGTACGAGATTCATCAAGAACAGAGGAGGTGCGAGATGGTAAGAGAGGCAGCGCTTTGCGCGGCGCGCAACTGGCTTGCGTGCCGGGGCTCTGCGATGGTGATCAGTGATGTGCTGATCAACGAAGCCATCACAGGGCTTGATATTCTGCGGGTTTCGTTTGTGAGCCCGCAGCAGTTCATCGGTTTTTTCAACACCCGCGCGCTCGCCAGCTACATGCCGGAGGCTGTAGTCGTCAAGGATATTGACGACATGGCCATGAAGATCCGCGAGGCGCTCCAGGAGGTAGCGCGGGAGGAGGACACGCGGAATATCCTCCTCGTAAGTCGATTCACGAACGTTCACTTGGTGAACGCGCTCTACGGAGCGTTCACCAAGACCGACTGGATAATCAAGCTGGTCGAGATGGAGACTCTCTTCGTCGAGGTCTCGGCAGCAGCTTACTCTTCTGTCTAACCATACGCCGTCCTTTTTACCCCGTTTCAGCCATCTGGCTGACTTCGACCTAGGTCGAAGGATGTTCAATTCATCGGCGGGGCTTTCTTTTTTCTTGGGTTCAAAATATAATGAAAAACGCCGCAAGGGCGCGTAGCTCAGCTGGTTAGAGCGCATACTTGACGTGTATGAGGCCCCTGGTTCGAGCCCAGGCGCGCCCACCTTGATTGAGTCGCCCGATTGGGCGACTTTATGTTATCCGCCCGGCCGATGGCTTAGGTCTTTCGGCCAAGGTAGAATGAATTTGTATGCCCGGGCAGTGAAACTTCGATACGATCCTTATCTTTTCGAAATTACCGATACGGGCAGATTCGCAATCGAGATAGAAGTTTCGAAATAGAGCGTTTTATAGCAAAAAACTTAAAGATTAATCGAAGTTCTACTGCCAGGTATGCGCATCGCCATTGTCCTTGAATCCTATTTTCCAAATGTGTCGGGCGTGACCATCTTTACCAAGCGCCTTGCCGCGCATCTTGCTCAAACCGGTCACGATGTGCGGATTTTCACCACCCTCCCCGCAAGCCAGAAAAAAGAGGAAAAAGACCCTGCGGGATTTCTTATTCTGCGCCTTCCTGGCTGGCCAAATCCGTTTCGCAAAGGCCTGCGCGTAAGTTATCCATGGACCGGCGCAATGATCGGCCGCATATTCGCTGATTGGAAGCCAGATGTCGTACACCTTCAGGATCCGGCGTTGCTTTCGCGGCGGGCTTTTTTGCAGGCAAAGAAACGCCGCGTTCCTGTAATCATGCATCACCATTTTTCAATGGAATTTGTGCTTTCGTATTGGAAATGGATTCCGCCGTTCCTGCCGGTGGTGCGTGCAGTGATTACGCATCGCGCACGAACTTTCTATAATAAGTGCGCTTTGGTAATCACACCGACTGAATATGTGCGGCGCACGCTTCTTGGCTGGGGCATCAAGGCGCCGGTGCAGGCAATCTCAAACGGCATTGAACTTTCACGATTTAAGCCGGGAACGCCCGAAGAGAATTTTTTTGCAAAATACGACCTTGCGCAAGAAGACCACATTGCGTTGTATCTGGGTCGCCTCGACAAAGACAAAAACATCCAAACGCTCGTGCGCGCGATTCCGAAGATCCTCGAGATGGCAAAAAAAGAACAGCGAGATGCATCGCTCAAATTCGTTTTTGTAGGTGACGGCACTGATCGGAAAAAGCTCGAGGCAGATGTCGCAAAGGAATCGTGGCGTCATCACGTGCGTTTTCTCGGATACATTCCGCACGATGGCGAAGCAGTGCCGAAATTGTATCAAGCATCGCGATTTTACTGGATTGCCTCTACGATCGAGACGCAGAGTTTAACGACGCTCGAAGCAATGGCAAGCGGCCTCCCGATTATTTCCGCAAATGCCGGCGCGCTTCCTGAAATTGTGCACGACCACAAAAACGGATTTTTGCTTGCGCCTTACGATGCGGATGCGTTTGCGCTTGCTGCATTTACGCTTTTTCAGGATCAAGAGCTCGCAAAGCGCTTCTCGGAGCGAAGCCTGAAAGTTGCGTCCGAACACGATATCGCAAAAAGTTTTCAGAAAATCCTCGATGCCTACAAAATCGCAATCCAGCAGAGGGACTAACGAACCTTCGGTGCTTTACGAAGATAGCGATGTGGCGATACTTTCCAAGCCCGCAGGCATTGCCACGCACCCTTCGCCCGCAAAGCCCGATGAGCCGACGCTTATTGATTGGGTGGTGCGGCAGTGGCCCGATGTAAAAAGCGTAGGCGAGGACCCGCAACGACCCGGCATTGTGCATCGTTTAGATAAAGAAACGTCCGGAGTCATAGCGATTGCAAAAACAAATCGCGCGTTTGAGTTTTTTAAAAAAGAATTTCAGGAGCGACGCGTCGAAAAAACATATATCGCGCTCGTGATCGGTTTGATGCCGCAGCAGGAAGGGAAGATTGAGCGAACTATTGCGCGCTCTACAAAATTCGGCAAATTTACCACCAAGCGCTCGAGCCAGCGCGAGGGCTCGGAACGCCCCGCAATAACGTACTGGAAAGTAATTGACGCATATCGAGCAAAAGACGGCACCCCGCTTTCACTCCTTGAAGTAAAACCAGAGACCGGCCGCACGCACCAGATACGCGTGCACCTCGCGGCGATCGGCCATCCGGTCGCAGGCGACCCGCTTTACGGAGGTGATTATACGCGATCGTATCGAGCAATGCTTGGGAGAATGTTTCTTCACGCACACGCGCTTGGCACTACGCTTCCTTCTGGAAAGAAAATTTTCGCTGAAGCCGAACTACCCCAAGAGCTTCGCGCATTTCTCGAGACCTTTCCTCGGCTTGAAAGGGATGCGGCTTCGTGATACGATGCAGCCCTGAAACGCTATGAAAGAAGCCTCGGCACTTATTAAAAAACAGTTAAAGAAGAATATGCCCGAGGTAAAACCCGGGATGCGCGTGCGCGTATGGCAGCGCCTTAAGGAAGGAGATAAATGGCGCTCGGTTCCCTTTGAGGGGACGGTGCTTGCGCGAAAGCACGGCAAAGGCATTAACGCAACTATCACCGTGCGGAAACTTGCCGCAGACAACGTGGGAGTTGAAATGGTATTCCCGATTCATTCGCCGCTTGTTGAAAGAATTGAGCTGGTACAAAAAGGAAAAGCGAGGCGTGCGAAGCTTTACTATCTTCGTGAGCGTTCGCGTCGCGAGATGCGTGCAAAATTGAGGACCCAGCAAGGGAGCAGAACGTCAGCCGGCTGAACGAACTATTTCCTTAGTCAACCTTAGTGCAAGAGCGTCGCTTTTTATTTTCCGCCAATCGTAGAAGGAAGCGCTTGAAAATTGAAAAGGCATTACGTATAGTTGGGGTGCGTCTATCGCAACTGATTTACTTGGATAGCAGGATTGGCGTACACCGACACTTGTAAAAAATAAGATGCGCGGGTGCTGGAACCGGTAGACAGGCTAGCTTGAGGGGCTAGTGTCCATTAGGACGTGGAGGTTCAAATCCTCTCCCGCGCACCAACACAAAATCCCCGAACGGGCGCTTAGCTCAGCTGGTTAGAGCGTCGCATTTACACTGCGAAGGCCTGGGGTTCGAATCCTCAAGCGCCCATCAGAACCATACTTTCTGGCATTTTTGAAGCCATTTCGTGGGCGGCGCAGAGCGCCGCCCACTGATTTTTCGCTTCATTTTCCTCGCCGCAGCCGCCTCCGCTTTCTAAAAAAGTCCACTGAAGGCGGACAAAAAATGGGTGGCGTAAAATCGGTATTTTTGAAAATCTCTATTTTAATCCCAACGAAAATCCCCCTCTAATCCTATAAATTTAAGAAGGTTATTTTGTATCTTATCTCGAGCATAGATTGAAAATCCGACCCCTTCGGAATATTTCTTAAAATCAAATTGTTGGATTAAGTCTAAAATACCAGAAAATGCTTCCCAAATTAGGTCAATCAAGGATAATTTTTGGCTTCCATATCTCTTACCAATTACGGCAAGCATGATAATTAATCCGAGATTAACCCTAATTAGCTCTTTTTTTGCTTCATCATCTTCTTTAGCTTTTTCAACCAATTCTTTCTCTATTTCTCTAGTCCCAATAAAGCTTGGGTCAGGAAAGGGATCTGTTGTTTCTATTTCTTTTAATAATTTCTCAATTTCTTTGCGAATGCCTTGCTCTGATATTTGAGTAAGATTTTGTAAGATTCTTATTATTTCTGGGATATTCCTTTTAATTTCTTCTTCTATTTCTCTTCTTCTTTTATTTGGTAAATATTTAAAATATAAATTTTCGGAATACTCCTTTAATTCCCCGCCTTTTAATGTAAAAACTTCTTTTGGTAATTCTTCATAAATTCGGAGTAAAATTGAATAAATATGTTTTTCTAGATATTTATGTTCTCCCCAATCTGCTTTGCTTAAGATTTCCTTTATAAAAGTGGCGAAATCTTTTTTCCCCTCTTTTTGTCTAAAAGCCTCAAGAGCTTGAAATATATTTAAAAGAATGTGATCGGCTAATGAAAGTGTAGACCAGCTTAATCCAAGAAATGTACCTGCCCGGGAAAGATTATGGGCGATGGAATCTAGCGCTTGGGGAATAAAATTAAACCTTTCTTTCTCTATTAGGCCACAATTTGGGCAGGGCACCTCCTCGTTATATGGTATGTAATATGCCTTACACTTAGGACATTGATGGTTATATGAAAGATGTAATGACATGACTTTCTATTAATTTGCTTTAAAAATGATTTGTATAAATATAATATCAAAATTTTGAATAAAAAACAAGTAATACCGATTTTACGCCACCCATTTTTTGTCCGCCTTCAGTGGACTTTTTTAGAAAGCGGAGGCGGCTGCGGCGAGGAAAAGGGGGTTGGGGAAAAGGAATCGCCGCAGCCGCCGCGTTGGGCGGGAGTGCCGCGCCACAGGCGCGGCACTTTTCAAAATCAGGAGTTTCTGATAAAATGAGTTCGAGCGGAGTCGTATAAATACACTTTGTACGGAGTACCGAGAAGGCCGCAGGTTCAAATCCTGCGCCGCCTTCGGCCTTCCATGAAATCAGGGTTAACCTGCCTTCTTTGCAATTTCTTTTTCTGATGCAAGAATGAAGCTATGCCAGGGTAGCTCAGTGGTAGAGCGCTTGCCTGAAGAGCAAGGCGTCGGCAGTTCGATTCTGCCCCCTGGCACCAGTGTATGGCAAAAAAGTATATTCTTTTTATTTTCTTAGCGCTCGTTTTGATCGGAGTCACGACGTGGACGATTTTCTATTTTCGTAGATCCGAAAGTAGTCCGGATACGACAAGTCCAACGCCTACGCGAAGCGGTTTTGCTCCCATGCCGCAAGGGGATCAGGAAGTGCTTATCAAAGACTATACATTTCAGCCCGAACGGCTTCGCGTGCTCAAGGGTCAGAAAGTCACCTGGCGGAACATGGATACAGTGTCGCATACCGTGAGCGCAGTGATTTTGGGCGGGCAGCATGTGCTCGAACCCGGGGCATCTTTTACGTTCTCAACCGACCAACTTCCGTTTGACGGGGAAATTACCTACACGTGCGATTTTCACCGAGGTATGCAAGGAGTACTTGCGGTCATCTCAAGCGACAAGCCGCTGCCTGATTTTGCCAAACTTTATTTTGGTCTCCAAAAAGAAAAGCAGTCGTGCATCGAGAATGTGTTTGGTTCGAGACTTCCCGGATTTCTTGACGGGACCATCGCGAATTCCACGCGGGAAGAGTTGGAAGGACTGACCGCGTGCCTGAAATAAATCTGCCAGTTGGCGGATGCCAACTGGCAGACTCAACTTACGGGTTCGGCAAAGAGGGTGAAGCGTGCGACCCAGCAAGATGAACAAAGTTCTGTTGTACGGGGCGGGCCGGATTCTTACGTTTTGGGAGCGAGAGACGAGATTTGAACCCGCGACCTCCCAGCACCTTTTTTGGAGCGGGACACGAGAATCGAACTCGCGCCTCGATCTTGGCAAGATCGTGTACTACCACTATACTAGTCCCGCTTAAAAGGCGCTGGACGTTCTGCCGCTGAACTACTCTCGCATAATCCTTTGGCAAGGAGACGTTCTGCCGGCATGCGGTGCCCGCACGGACTTTATTATTCTATTGAAATGTACGATTATTGCAAGGTTTGATTTTTTAAAGTTATTGGCTACAATAATGGTGCGATGAAAGCTTTTACGAAAAATATTCTTATTGTCTTTGCGGTACTGTTTATCGTGTCGCTTCTCTTCCCGCTTTTTGCACATCCGACCAAGAAGGCAGAAAAGATAGCTTTCTCTGATCTGGTTTCCAAAATCCAGGCAGGCGAGGTAAAAAAAATCAGCGTCACGGGAGACAATCTGTTGGTGACCGCAAAAGACGACAAGCTTTTTAAGCTCCAGAAAGAGCAGGAGTCTTCATTGAGCGAGTCGTTTCGGAATTACGGCATTGCGCCGGAAAAATTAAACGCGATCCAGCTTGATCTTGCCGGAAGCCCGGTGTCGAGCGTGTGGGTGTCGCTTTTGCTTCAGGTGCTGCTTCCACTTATTTTCATCGGAGCTCTTTTTTGGTTCATTTCACGCCAAGCCCAGAAAGGCGCGGTGCAGGCGTTCACGTTTGGGAAAGCGAACATCAAGATTTTTATGAATCCCAAAGAGCGTGTGACGTTTAAGGATGTGGCAGGGCTTCGCGAAGCAAAAGAAGAATTAAAAGAAATCGTGGAGTTTCTTAGGAGTCCGCAGAAATTTCTCGAAATTGGCGCGCGTATCCCGCGGGGCGCACTCCTTATGGGCGCTCCGGGGACTGGTAAAACCATGCTTGCGCGCGCAGTCGCAGGCGAGGCGAATGTGCCGTTTTTCCATATTTCGGGTTCGGAATTTGTGGAGATGTTCGTAGGAGTTGGCGCAGCGCGCGTCCGCGATCTCTTTCTGACCGCAAAGCGGCATGCCCCCGCGATCGTGTTTATTGATGAAATCGATGCGGTCGGCAGGCAGCGGGGCGCAGGACTCGGCGGCGGCCACGACGAGCGCGAGCAGACCTTAAACCAGATTCTCGTGGAAATGGACGGGTTTGACCGCGACACCAATGTCATTGTGATGTCTGCAACCAACCGGCCAGACATCTTAGACCCCGCGCTGTTGCGACCAGGCAGGTTTGACCGCCGTATCGTACTCGACCTTCCCGATATTAAGGAACGGGAAGAAATTTTACTGATCCACACGCGCGATAAAAAACTTGGACCGGATGTACATCTGCAACGCATTGCGCAACGTACCCCGGGTTTTTCGGGGGCTGATCTTGCAAACCTTATTAATGAGGCCGCGATCTTGGCCGCGCGTCGCGATCGGAAAATCTTACTCCATCAGGACCTTTTGGATGCAATGGAAAAAGTCATTCTGGGACCTGAGCGAAAGAGCCATATGTTGACGCAGCGCGAACGCGAAATTACTGCGTATCACGAAGCAGGTCACGCGGTAGTGGCCGCGTCGCTTCCGAATGCGGACCCGGTGCACAAAATTTCAATCGTCTCGCGCGGCCGCGCAGCCGGCTATACCCTCAAGCTTCCGGTAGAGGACAAGCATCTTTATACGAAATCCCAATTCCTTGATGAACTTGCGGCAATGCTCGGCGGGTTTGCGACCGAAAAAGCGCTGTTTCAGGATACGACGACCGGCGCTTCCAATGATCTTAAAGAAGCGTCTGAACTTGCGCGCCGGCTTGTGACGCAATACGGCATGTCCGATAAGCTCGGGCCAGTGACCTTTAGCAACTCCGAAGAACTGGTGTTCCTGGGTCGCGAGATCGCAACCGAGAAGAATTATTCTGAAAAAGTGGCCGCAGAAATTGACGGCGAAGTGAGCAAGTTTATTAAAAAAGCGTACGCTACCGCTCGAAAAATTGTCACATCCCGCAGGGGCTTACTGAAACACGTGGCAAAGCGCTTAATGGAGATAGAGACGATCGAAAAGGAAGAGTTCGAAGAGATCCTCGCAAAATTCCGGAAACCAACTGCTGTCCCAAGAACGGCATAAAGACATTCCCGATTGAAATATTTTTGCTCCAGCCTATTTTGGGCATGTAGCTCAACGGCAGAGCGCCAAGCTTATACCTTGGTGGTTCCAGGTTCGAATCCTGGCATGCCCACATAGTCTCTGACCTGTCCTTGGAGCTTGGTATTTGCGGGATAAAAATCCAGGCCTACTTACCAATGCGCGCCCCTACGGGCGCGTTTGATTTTCCGGAGTACGCGTTTGATAATCAACATTAATGAAGACGCTTTTTGCGAATGAGCAGTTATGGCGCTATCTTGCGCATTTTTGGATGGCGTTTACGCTTGCCGTAGGGCTTTCGGAAGTCGCTTTTCAGGCATTCGGGTTCCTTCTTTCGTCGGTCGCAGTAATGTACATCGCATCACTCTCAATGTATGCCGGTACCAAAGAGTTCAGCCGGTGGCACGAATTGTATGAATCAAAACGCCACCCGGGCGAGTTTATGGTGCTTCTATGGACGCTGTATATGGCAGGTCTGATCGCCTATATCGTAGGCGTCAATAACGGCAGCCGCATCCCTGATGCGCTGATTTCCACCTATATTGCGGTGCTCGGCATTTTTGCGATCACCAGCCGCTCAAAATACGAATATGAAAAACGGCTCAAAGAAGAGCCGCAAAAAGAGTGAGAGAACAGAGCCCGCGGGCCCTGTGTGATTTTACTTTCGTTCGGCGAGCGCGATTTTGGTCTCGATTTCTTTTCCTTGCCGGAGAAGAACGAGCTGTACCATGTCTCCAACTTTCTTTTCCTGGAGTATATCCTGCAGCGTAAGCGCCATGGTAATTTTCTTTCCGTCGCAGGCAAGCACAATGTCGCCTTCTTGCACGCCTGCGTGGGCTGCAGGGCTTCCCGGGATCACGCCATTTCCGTCAGGCTCTGGTTCACGCAGGACGTAGGCGCCGTAACCAACCGGCAACTTGTGTTTTCGTTGAAGATCTTCATCGAGCGTAAGATACCGAAGTCCGACGAATGGTTTTCTGATGCGGTGATATTTTTTTAAATCTTCAAGATCGCGCTTTGCGTGGTTAATCGGAATGGCAAAGCCGATGTTTTGCGCGCCAAACACCACGGCAGTGTTAATACCTATAGCTCTTCCGTCGATCGCCACGAGCGGGCCGCCGGAATTTCCGGGATTGATCGCTGCGTCTGTCTGGATAAGACCGCGGAGTTCTTGCGCCTTGCCGGGGAATTCGCCAAATGCCGTAATGTAACGCGAAAGACCAGAGATGATTCCTGCAGATACTGTGTTTTGAAATTCTCCCAGGGCATTGCCGACTGCGATGACTGGCTCACCAAGCTGAATTTTTGAAGAGTCGCCAAGCGCCACGGTTGGCGCGTCTTTCACGTCAATTTTTAGCACTGCGACATCGTTTATGGGGTCGCGTGCCAGAATCTTGCAGGGGTATTTTTCTTCGTGCCAGATGACCGAGTATTCAGAATCAGGATCGGAAATCACATGACGGTTAGTGATAATCAGACCGTCAGAAGAGACAAAAAATCCCGAACCGCCGCCCACACGTACCATGCCGCGCTCATCCACCAGTTCTTCGGGGATTTTGATGGGTTCGGGCGGTACAACCCCGAGTCGCCAGAATTCTTGCCCTATGGATTCCTCGAGTTTCGAAAGATGCTTAGTGATTGCAACCGAAATTACCGCAGGCGAAACCATTTTTATAGCTTGTACGATTGGCGAAAGTGCCATGTACTTTTATTGTACGCCCTCTGCGCAATTTTCTGCAACCAAAAGGTTGACATAAAATTTCAATCCGCTATCATTGATGCGGCTCAAATGAGCCAAAGTTCCTTAGGAGTTCCTCGCTCGAAAGGAGGTAAAGAATTGAGGTGTGAGAAGTGCGGAGAGTAATCAGAAAAACTGCATTCGCCCTCGCAGTGCATATGGTGCTTACAGTACTTACAGCGCTCGCAGCCATTCCCCCGCAGTTCCCAACCCTCGCACGATTCCCCGCCAGAATTCCACAAACAACCCCGCAGGCCGCCGCAACTCCAAAAGAAACGTGGCAAGTCCAACGCGTCATCAAGGACGCGGTGCTCGTCGCATATTCTTCGACAGTGGATCAGACTGACAGCGACCCCTTTACAGGCGCATTCGGGCGCGTGTTCCTAGGCATGGTCGCCAATAACTGCCTGCCGAAAGACACCGTGGTCCGAATTTACGGTTGGCGTTATCGCGTACGCGACCGCATGCATGAACGTTACGATTGCCGATGGTTTGACATCTGGCATCCGACGCGGGAAGCCGCGGTAAAGTTCGGCGTGAAAAGAAATGTCGAGATAGAAATCCTCACCCGAGCGAGGAACGAGCCCCGTTAACCGTAAAACCGGTGCGGGGCAAGTAATACACAGGGCCTGTCCGCATGCGGACAGGCCCTGATTCACTTCTTAGGGAGGCTGTTGAGCGAATTAACCACAATGACGAGCGTGCCGGGTTTGTTTTTCGAGTCCACTTCGACGAAGCTTTGATTAAGCCACTCTGCATCTTCGACAAACATGCGGATGCATCCTGCTGACGCGTTGTAGCCCGGCACCACTTCAAAGCCGTGCATGCCGATATGACCTACGATTGCCATAAACCACGGAGTTCGCGCGCCGCCGCGTTTTTCTATGACGCGCTTTTTCTTCCCGTTCTCAATCACAGTACCCCAAACAATCGGGTAGAGCGACGAGATGGCTTTCGGCCCGTACTTGAGAAATACACGGTACCTTCCGGTTGGCGTGGGACAGTGTTTTCCAGGACATCCTTTGCCCGCGGAAATCGGGCCGCTGCGCATCAGCACGCCTCTTATGTCGTAGGCAGCAAACGCGAGATCTTCAAAGCTGATGATGATTGTCTTTTCCGTCACCCACGAGTAGCGCGCAGGAAACGAGAGAAAATGCTCCCAATCCACCACTTTACCGGGTACTGCGATTACCATCCCCGGCTTGAGCGGTATATTCATTCTGTTGATGCGCATGAGAACTGCAACATCATACTCATTGCTACTTTCGATACCTTCCCACGTATCGCCTTTCTTCACCTTGTAACAGAAGAAAAGCGGTTGCTTGCAGAGGATCTGGGAGTAGATTGGCGGGCCAGAGTAAACAGATAGGGGTTTGGGGTTGCGCGCCTCGGCCTCGATGGTAATGAGACCGAGGAAAAGGGCGAATACCACCAACAGAGCCGAGACCGGCTTCATTGCTTGCGCCTCCTCTTCGAAGTCTGGTAAGAACTAACCCTTGGGCTAGCACTTCGCCATGAACTTAGCCGAACCGCATAGTCGAAGCGCTGAAACAAAACTGCTGTGGCAAAGTTATACCACAGCAGCAGTGTTTTGAGAAGAGTATTTACTTTTTTACCCTTTTGAGTACCGTTTCGTAGATTTTGAAATGCTTCAGTAAATAAGGTTTCAGCTGATAGGGCTCCACTTTGAGCACTTTTACACGCTTTTTTGCAATCCACTGCCAAGAGTCAATTCGCACAAAATCTTTCGGGTCGAGCCAATAGGTATAGGCAGTAAAATTTCGAGGTATACTCGAAAATTTCCAGCCTCGCAATATCATCTCCTGTTTCGTCGGATCCATAGTAAATCCGCCCCCTTTTGGCGCAAATTTTGCGATTGGAATACCAAATGGGCGAGAAGCAACTAAATTATCAGTCGCCATAACGCCGTGCGCCCCCTTCTTGATTCCGTATACGTTTCTCATGAGATAGGGCTCGAGATATTGTAAGTTATCAATATCCGTCGAGTGGTAAGAGATATTGTGGTCGTTTTTTCATATATTCCTTATGGTGGTGTCTACTGGACGATGTCAGAACCTTCTTTGAGCAAAATCCAGACACTGAATGATACAAAATTGCTTCGTAATTTTTCTTACGGCTCGCGGGCAAAAATTTTCCTCCCCTTGAACCCCTCTAATTTTTGCCCGCTCGCCAAAATTTTTTATGCCGTTTTTTATAAATCATCTTGAGGGATTTACAATTTACTGATCATAAAGGACTTTTAATGTTTTTAAGTTTTGGATTTGTTACTTGGGTGTAAATTTGGGTTGTTCTAATATTCCGATAACCCAAAAGTTCTTGCACATATCTGACATCCACGCCATTTTCTAATAAGTGCGTCGCAAAACTGTGTCTTAATGAATGAAAAGTAGCGTCTTTTTTGATTCTAGCTTTCCGGAGCGCGTTTTCAAAAACTTTTTGAGCTGTCCGTTCAGTCAATTTTCCGCCTCGTTCGCTTTCAAAAAGATAATCGTCTGGATTTTTTCCGGCCATTAAACCTCGAAGGTTGCTTCTAATTTTTTCCGGGAAAATAGTAATTCTGTCTTTTTTCCCTTTAGTGTTTTTAAGATGAATAGTTAATTCTTCCAAATTAACATCTTTTACTTTTAGATTAACAACCTCACTAATTCTTAAACCGGCGCCGTAAGCCAAAGAGATGATTAATTTATGCTTTGGATTTCTGATTGACTCAATGATGTTTTTAATTTCTTCTCTTGATAGAATAATCGGTAGTTTTTTACTTCGTTTGGCGAATTTTAAATTTATCTTTTGAGGAATTTTTAGTACCTCGCGGTGGAAAAATTTTATAGCATTTAAATAAAGATTAACTGTTTGCGAAGAATAGTTTTTATCTTGTTTGTTCAATAAAAACTGCTTTATTTTTTCTTCATCTATTTTTTCTAAATCTGATTTTTTAAAATCAAAATACTCTCTTAAACAACTGAGATAAGTTTTTATGGTTTTAAAACTATAGTTTCTTAATCTTAATTCTTGCCTTGTTTTTTCTAAATATTCTTGCATAATTTTATAAAAATTGATAAAATAAAATCGGTGTTGGTTAAGTGATTATTAGTAATTTCACCAATAATTATACATTAAGTTCGTATAATATGCAACAAAAAGGTCGATATTACACATACAATTCGTATAGAAACGAGTTATCTGACATTTGAGTTGAGTAAACTATGAAAAAAGACAACATTAAAAAAACGAATTCAAAAACCCAATCAGAAATTGAGCAGTTGATTGAAGTTATGAAAACAGCCACATCAATTGAATTGCACGTAAAGTCTTTCAAAGGGCTCCGTGAATATTATCAAAACTTGGGTTTTGAAATACTTTTTGATAGTCCTGGAAACTATCTTGTACTTGCCAAAGGAAAAGCCATTCTAAATTTCTGGGGCGATGGTGGCAGGTATCCAGATCAGCCATATTTTAAAAAATGGCGTGGAACAAAAAGCAAGTCTGGATATAACGTCGAGATTATTATTCCTGTTGCAAATATCAAAAAGTATTATTCTGAAATCAAGGATAAAGTTAAAGTGGTTGATGAATTGAAACATAAGCGCTGGGGTGCGGATGATTTCAGAATAGAAGATCCGAATGGCTTTTATATTAGATTCACGGAGCCCCACGATTGGGTTTTTGAATTTGCCGGTTACATAAGTGATAAGGATTAATCAAACCAACTCAACTCAAACGTTAACACCATGCTGCGCTCTCGCTCCCGATGGTCGCTCGGGTCAGATAACACAGTATATCTGGAGAGTGCCTCAGCTCGGCACTCTCCCATATCCCGCCGAAATCTAGTAAAATAAATCAAGGTGTCGGCGGGACATCAGATATACTGAAACGTTATACGCCATAAATTTTAAGAATTGAAAAAACGGCATAAAAAATTTTGGCGAGCGGGCAAAAATTAGAGGGGTTCAAGGGGAGGAAAATTTTTGCCCGCGAGCCGTAAGAAAAATTACGAAGCAATTTTGTATCATTCAGTGTCTGGATTTTGCTCAAAGAAGGTTCTGACATCGTCCAGTAGACACCACACCAAAGAACTCCAGATTTTGGAGTTTTTTGATTTTACGGTCATCAACTGCGCCCTCTCCGCGGAAAAGATTGCGGCGATATACGGTGCTATGAGATGAGAAATGAGAGATGCGTGGAAGGAGCCAGGAATTTTTATTCTCTCTAAAGGGGCCGGCTGGCCCTTTTCACAAAGAATAAAAATCAGGCGTCATTGCGAGCAAAGTCATCGAAATAAACAGTCCTGGCTGTTTTCGCACCAAGCAAGATAAACGCGTGCTAAAATGAAGTCATGTATGCACCACTCTCAAACAAAAGAGAGGGTGGGGTTTCATCCCCACCTTTTGAAGCTTTCAAAAGGTGAGGGCTTCACCCTTCTGGAACTCTTAATCGTCATCGCAATCCTGGCTATCCTCTCCGGCGTTACCCTCATCGTCTTAAACCCCTCGGAGCTTTTAAAAAGAACCAGAGACTCAAGACGGCTCTCAGACCTTGCCACCATCAATAGAGCCCTTGGCTACTACCAAACCGAAGGAGGAACCCAAATGGGCTCCTCCTCTGTTGTCTATGTCTCCCTTCCAGACACCTCTCCAACCTGCGGCTCTTATACCCTTCCACCATTACCTTCTGGATGGTCATATAAATGCGTCACCTCCCAAAGCCTAAGAAAAGTTGACGGCACCGGCTGGATTCCTGTCAATTTCTCCTCCCTTTCAATCAAAGCTCCGTTCTCTGCAATTCCGATTGACCCCCAAAATAATACTTCTTACT
>Ga0194126_10000068_pt1 | contig 143467 bp, 131 predicted proteins | sample TA2KigC150mmetaG_FD_148641 | JGI IMG/M metagenome (GOLD analysis project Ga0194126, IMG submission 148641) | Freshwater microbial communities from Lake Tanganyika, Tanzania - TA2015035 Kigoma Deep Cast 150m | ecosystem: Environmental > Aquatic > Freshwater > Lake | place: Tanzania: Lake... | reverse complement strand
GATGATTGAACGCTATGTCCAGCAATACAACAAACACCCAAAACCCTTCAGTTGGACCGCAACCGCCGATTCAATCCTTGCTAAAATCGAGCGACTTTGCAAACGAATTTCCGACACGCGACACTAGTGGAACAAGAAGTCTTCCGGCGAATTCGCGTGCTTGATATTCTGCTCTTCCCCATAATCCATCTGGCAAATCAAGTTGGATTCGTTTCCATTCATCGTAACTCGATGTACGCAGTTGTTTGATTATCTCTCCATGGAGGACATAGTGTCCAACCTCATGAGCTATGGAGAACCGGATTCGCGGTTCAGGGCGGGCAGGATCATATGCGATCTCGCGAAGATCTCCGGAAAGGTAGGCCTCGGTGTGAGCTTCGCTGAAGAGGTTTGCAACAGGAATAATCGTGAGACGAAGGTTTCGTTCCACGATCAATTCAATATCGACAGGGATTCTGTCACCCCAATACTCTTTCCGGAACTCGTCGGCCTTTCGCCGTATCTCATCGTTATCAAGAAAGGGGATCTGAATTCTTGAGAAGTCGACCGGCAAGTCTATCTCCGCTTGAGAAGGGCGATCAGTTTGTCTAATTCCTCCTCACTCGGTTTTTCCCCCCGCACGGTTCGAAAGAATACAGGCAAAGCGGCGACGACATCTTCATCATCGTACACATCATCCGGAATTCGTTGCTGTGAGATGTAGGCGAGGTCGAAGAACGCAGACCAATCAGCACTTCCCTTTTTCAGCTTGATGAGTTTTGCTATTCCTTCGAGAACATCTCTGTTTGAAGGGGCAGGAAGCAATCCCCGCTCAACCTTACTCCAGTTGCTGGGATCAAGTTCAGCGAGCTTACAGAATTCCCTCAAACTCAGGTCAACCCCAAGACGTTTGTCTTTGACAAATTCCCCGAATGTCATGGTTTTCTCCTCTGTGTGGTAAAAAATATACCACACTAGTAGACCGTTGTCAAGAGAATTTTTCGGGTGCTTGCGATGATAAGTCTCCCCCGCGACAGGCCGATTCAAATCTACAGGAAAAGGAGAGAAAATCAACGTTTGAGCACGAATTCTGGAAGCCGGGAAACATCAAGTGTGGAGTCCAAGGTTCACTGGGACCGCTAGCAAAGATTTCCCAGTTCATTTGCCCATTGGAGAAACTCTGGAGCCAGAGTTGGGTGTTGATAGAATAGTTGTCTTCGGGAACCACCTTTGGAAAAAGATACTGTGATTCAATTCCGAATTCTGCCCGTCTTAGTGATTGCGCTTGTTGTCATCAGTTGCACAACCGGGAACAATATGGAAACAAATCTCAGACAAAACGACGGTAAGCTCTACACATTTTCGATGAAGACGATCGATGGAGAGACAAAGTCGCTTGAGGAATACAAAGGAAAGGTGATGATGATCGTCAATGTCGCCTCGAAATGCGGCTATACGCCGCAATACGAAGGACTCGAAAAGATCTTTCAAAAATACAGAGATCGCGGATTTATGATCCTCGGATTTCCGGCCAACGACTTCCTGCGGCAGGAACCAGGAACCGATGAAGAGATCAAATCCTTCTGCTCACTGACCTACGGCGTCACGTTCGACATGTTTTCCAAGATCATCGTCGACGGTAAGGATCAGGACCCGCTCTACTCGTATCTGACCAACGAGTCCCCTGTGTCGGGACCGGTGAAGTGGAATTTCCAGAAATACCTTGTCGACCGGAAAGGAAACGTCGTTGCGCGATTTACCCCGGCCACAGAACCGACAGATCCAAAGTTGATCGCCGCGTTGGAGTCCCTCTTGAGTGAAACTGAATAACCACTTCTGATTACCTTTGCCGCATATCGGTTGATTCATCCGCCACGCGGAACACGATCCTTCCAATCGCACACTCGCGGCACCTTCCCACCGAACAATAGTACCTGTAAAGTTGAATAGCTCCCTGATGGAGGCGGAGGGTCTCCAGGCGGAGATTCATATCGCCGATTTCACTCTGAACGATCCGCGTGACGGAATTCTCCGGGAGTGGGCCGAGGGTGGCATACATCTGAAGTAATTCGTCGCGCAGGATCCGATCTCTGAACACGCGTGCATACAGCAGGGCGCATGGGAGCAGCGTGTTCGCGATCATTTCGTCAATCCGGGATTGTCCAAGGGGAGTAATTCGACGACTGCTCCGTTCATCGAATCGATAATGATGCGTCCAAAATTCCGATGGTTCCGATCTCAGCGAATCGCTCACGACTCTTCGCTTCTTCGGAACCGGAATCTGCGATTTGAGCTGCTGGATAATCCTGCGAAACAAATCGCCGGTGATACAAGCTTCGACCAGTGACGCCGCAGCGGCAATCCGGACCGTTGGAAAATTCGAGGGGCGTGTCGGAAAAAACTGCCATTCGGATTGATGCATATGATCCCCGCGAACAAATCCTTTCCATCGGATCCACTGCTTCCGGAGTTGTGCAACATACTGGCGCGAATGAGGATCGTCCAACGTCTCGTTGGCGGGAAGCAACCCGGATACCCCGAACAAAACGGCCTCGATCGCCTCCCGTTGATCGCCGTGCAAAATGCTGCGAGCGATCTGCAGGGTGACAATCCTCGATAGCCGAAGAAACTGTTGCCGATTGTGACTATATCCAAGGCATTCCATTAATCCCTCGTACATCAGCTGATCCCACAGTTCTCGACGGGAGAGATCTCTGAGCGTGAGCTCGCGCGCCGAAGGAGGAATCTGACTCGGCAAATCCTCCTCAATCGCGCTCGCGTAAAGCCGCCACGGTTCGTGCACTCCTTGAATCCGTTCTTCCGCGAGCTGCCGCAATCGTTCTTCAAATCTCCGCAACTTCATTTCCATCCGTTCGGTCGAGAGACGATCCAGCCACTGCCGGAGCACGGCGACCTCCACTTCTTTCCATCTCCCATGACACGGGATGTGATTCTTCCCGAGCGAGGAAACCTCCGACGACGCTTTGCTCCAGAGGATGTCGATCGACTCGGTGAGATACGGTTCGAGGAGAAGAATGGGCACAGATCGTCCGCTCGCAGCGATTGTGGGCGATCGCTCGGGATGACCCCGCAACACGACATGAAGAATCACCCGATTGTATCGCGCATCGGTGTGATGATTGTGCTGCTTCCAGGCGATGAGGTTCTTGTGGATTTCGATGTCCCCCCGGTACACAATGCCGTCAATTCTCACGATCGCATCAAGAAAGTCCGGACCGCTTTCGCGGTTCCACGCGCCGACATGCTCGATGACAAGTCTTCGGTTGTCAGTCGTAAGAAGATTTTCCGTGCGAAAGTACTGCTGGCTCCAGATGTATCGGAGGAAACGCTCGTCGTGTCGTGAGCGTTTCCGTCTCATATGTTCCCCTGTTTGTGATGGTGTGGATTGAGTGGATGGATTCTCCCCCCATGGAGACCCGTTACGTGAAGTACCTTTCCTGGATTGTTCTGATTTCGTTTCGCAGGCGGAGGGCTTCCTGCCTTGCCGCATCCGCATAGTCCGTCGATCGCGAGGCATAGATGACAGATCGACTTACGTTGATGATCGCGCCGTAACCATCTTGTGTGCATCCGTTTCGAACGGCCGACGGCAAATCACCCCCCTGTGAACCGATGCCCGGAATCAGCAGGGGCATGCGCGGCACGACCGTCCGGATGCGCTTCATCTGTCGTGGCTGGGTTGCCCCGACGACGAGGCCGATGTTCTCGTTCGAATTCCATTTTTTGGCTGCCGCGACAACTCGCTCGTACAACGGCTTCGTGCCGATTTTCAGGTGCTGGAAATCCTTCGAGCCGCGATTGGATGTGAGGGCAAGGAGAAAAACGCCGCGATCGGGCTTCGTGAGAAACGGTTCCACAGAATCGAATCCCATGTAGGGATTGACCGTTGCGGCATCGAATCCAAGCTGAACAAAAAGGGCGTCGGCGTACCGGGCCGACGTGTTTCCAATGTCTCCTCGTTTTCCATCGCCGATCGTGATGAGATGGTTCGGAATGCTCTCGAGTGTCTTCTTCAGCGTGTGGTACCCTTCAGCCCCCATCGCCTCGTAGAACGCGAGGTTGATCTTGTAACAGCACACGAGGTGATGCGTGGCTTCGATGAGTGCGCGGTTGAAATCGAGAACGGCACTCTCGGAACGTTCAAGATGAGGGGGCAACAATGCGGGATCGGTATCGAGACCGATACACAACAGAGAGTCTTGACGCTGCTGAACGTGCAGCAGTCGCTCGGTGAATGATATCATGTTATTTGCAGAGTGAACGAGAGTTGCGAATCTACCGGAAATTCTTCCACATCATTGACTCGACGGGTTTGGTGCTGCGCTTCACATACTTGGCATTCTTCTTCCGGAAATATGGAATCTCAACATCGCCGGCCACTTCAAAGTAGATCAGCTGACCGATCGGCATTCCGGCATAGATGCGGACGGGCTGGCGAACGGAGATTTCAAGAGTCCATGTGTTGCAGTATCCGATGTCCCCCTTGCCGGCCGTGGCGTGGATATCGATCCCCAATCGACCGATGCTGCTTTTGCCTTCGAGAAACGGGACGTGTCGATGGGTCTCCGTGTATTCCTCCGTCACGCCAAGATACAGCTTGCTGGGGACAAGTATGATTCCCTCCGTCGGGATTCGGAAATGCCGGATGGTATTGTGGGCCTTACAATCGAGGATTTCCTCCGTATACATCGCCAGCCATTTCCCGAGATGTACATCGTAGCTATTCGAGCCGAGATACTTCCGGTAAAAAGGCTTGACCACGATGGAGCCTGCTTTTATCTCGGCGAGGATTTGCCTGTCGGTGAGAATCATGAACGATCCCTCTGAAGAATTGTCTGAATGTACAAAGAATTGCACGGGAAGCAACCGTGCATGCAATGATCGGACCATGAAATCGAGACGGGGGAACTGCTTAGTACGCTTTCCGATTGGAGAAGAAGTTCATGAGCAATCCCACCATGGTCATGTTCGCAACGAGTGCCGAACCGCCGTAGCTGAGGAAGGGGAGGGGAATACCGATGACGGGCATGATTCCCATCGACATGCCGATGTTGATCAGCACATGGGTCGTGAGTGCGCCGACGATACCGATGGCTGCGATGCCACAGAACGGATTCTTCGAGAGTCCGGCTATCTTAATTCCGCGTAGCAGAAGTGCGCTGAAGAGAATCAGCACGAGCGAGGCTCCGGCGAATCCAAATTCTTCGCCCGGAACGCAAAAGATAAAATCGGTCCACTGCTCAGGAATAAAGTTCAATTGCGTCTGCGTTCCCTGCAGAAAGCCTTTGCCGAACAGGCCTCCCGACCCAATCGCCACCTTCGATTGGAGCACGTTGTACCCTGATCCGAGCGGATCGGCTTCCGGATTGAGGAAGGCGACAATTCTCTTCTGTTGATACGCGGGGAGACGTTCGAACACGGCCTGGACCGAGAGGCCGATGGCAATTGTCAATCCGAACACCGCGGCAGCCGTGAACAGATTCTTCTTCGTATAGTAGAGGAGCGCGAGACTGATTAAGACCGCCAGAATAAACGGTATCGTTCCTAGGAGCGCCCCAAATGCAGCCAGCATCGGAGAGAGAATGATTGCGAGCGTGAAGTTGTCGGCTCCCGACCAGTAGAGTACGGGAATCAACAGGGTAAGAAAGACCAACGAGGTTCCGACATCGGGTTGGAGAAATACCATCATCATCGGAAGGAGAGCGATGCCGATCGCGATGAAGAGGTGTTTGGCCTCGGCAAGATTGGTTGTCGGTCTCGAGAGAAATGCCGCAAGAGCAAGAACGGTCGTCACCTTTGCGAATTCTGAGGGTTGAATGCCCATGCCGCCCACACCGAACCAGCTCTTCGATCCGGAAATCGTCCGACCGACAATAAGAACAATCAGGAGAAGCACGATGGTGCCTCCGTAGAGGGGGAAGGCAATCCGCTGGAGCGTACGGAGGGGGAAGAACGTCGCAACAAGGAGCGCCACGATTGCACCGGTAGCCCAGATCGCCTGTCGCGTGAAGATCATCCCGACTCCAGCGTCGTACGTCGCGCTGTAAATCGAAACAAGTCCGATTGCCGCCAGCGCGAGTGCGATCGCAAGGATTTTGTAGTCGAAATATTCTCTGAAGTAATCAAGCATCGGCGTCAAGACCAGCAGAACAAGCGACAAAGACTCGCGAAGGTACGGAATGTCCCTTCGCTAGTCCGTGCGCACCTGTGTGATTGCACGCGTTGAATCGGCCGGTTTCGTCGCGCGCGGAGCGAGGGGCGGAACATACCGCTTGAGCTCACCGTAAAGGTATCGTTCCATTACCAATCCGGCGATCGGAGCGGCCTTTGCGCCGCCGAATCCGGCATTTTCCAGCATGATTGCGACGGCAATCTTCGGGTCGTCGAAGGGGGCGAATCCGATATACCACGCATGATCAACCCCGTGCGGGTTTTCGGCCGTTCCGGTTTTTCCCGCGGAGACAATTCCTGAGATGCGAGCGGCGTATCCGGTCCCCCGGGGATCATGGACTGCTCGTCTCATTCCTTCGCGGATCAAGTCCATGGTGTGCTGCGAGATCCCCGTCGGATTTGAGCGCTGCTCGACGGTCTCGAGCCGATTCAGCCTCTTGTTTCGGATGTACTGAACGGCGTGGGGCTGGTGGATTGTGCCCCCATTTGCGATCGCTGCCGCATAGACCGCCATCTGAAGCGGCGAGACGCCAACTTCTCCCTGACCGGTGGAGAGACTCACGAGATATCCCTGTGTCCATCGTCCCTTGCCGTAGACGCGATCATAGTACGACGTCGAGGGGAGTAAGCCGGAGGTTTCCTCGCCGATATCGATGCCGCTTGCGCGACCGAATCCGAACTTGCGTCCGTATTCCGTCCACTTGTCGAATCCCACTTTCATGATCAGCTGATAGAAGAACACGTTGCACGATCGCTGGATTGCTTCGACCACATTCACCGATCCGTGCGCATGCATATCTTTGAACACGCGATCTCCGAAGCGATACGCCCCGTAGCATTGAATGCGGGTATGTTCCGTAATGACCTTTTCGTCGAGGGCCGCGGCCGCCAGAACCATCTTAAACGTTGATCCCGGGGGATAGCGCGTCATCGTGGCGCGATTGAAAAGCGGCTTTGTCGAATCGGAATTGAGTTCGGTCCACAGGTCGGCAGGCGTGACACCGCTGAAGATCGAAGGATCGAAGTCGGGCTTGCTCACCAGTGCGAGAATCCCGCCATTCGATGGATCGATGGCGACAAGAGCGCCGCGGTAGTTCGTCATGAGCGATTCCGCGAATGCCTGAACGCCGACATCGACATTCAGAATAAGGTCGAATCCATCCTTCGCGGCAATGTCATGCGTTCCCTCCTCGAACGGGCCCAGTACCTGCCCCTTCGCATTCACGGCAAAGAACGTGAATCCCTTCTGGCCGCGCAGAATCGTTTCGTAGCTCGATTCGAGGCCACCTGCTCCAATGACATTGCCAAGTCGATAGTAGTCCCCGACGCGGCCGAGCTGCGCCTCCGTGATCTCCCGGTTATACCCCAGCAGGTGTGTCGCCCTGGCCTTCGTCGGGTAGGTACGTTTCATTTCCACCTCGAACCCAATGCCCGGGAGAAGATAGAGGTTTTCCTGTATTGCCGCGAGCGATTCATAATCGAGATCGCGCTTGATGCGTGTGGGCACAAAGCGGGAGTACGCAGATGCCTTTGCAATTCGCTCGGCGAGGAGGGGTTCGTTCAATCCAAGCAACTGTGCGAGAAACGGCGTATTGCGCGCATCGTACTCGATGGGCGTGAGCGTAATCGTGTAGAACGGTCCGACGTCGACGACGAGAGATCCATGGCGATCGTGAATGTATCCACGGATCGGGTCCTTGACAACCGAGCGCACGCTGTTCTCCTGAGACTTCTTGCCAAATTCGCCGTGATAGAGAAGCTGAAGCTGGTAGAGTCGAACAAAGAGCAGCGACATGATCACGATCGTTGCGATCGTCAGCACTCGTCGTCGTGAGGGATGTCCGATTTCTCGTTCGCTCATGGTGGATCTCAGCTTGTCGGTTTGCGTGAAAATGCAAACATCGGCAGAAGACTTATGATCGCGGTATACACCATCGTGGTTGAACTCCAGGAACTGATGGAGAACAGGGAGGTCGTCTCCATGCCCTGCAGAAGAACGCCGAAATAGATCAGATTGTGGAGGAGCGAAAGGACGGCGACAATCACCACAAATCGATACGTTCCAAGCGTCACGGCAGTTTTGTTCTCATTGAAGAAAAATCCCCCCGCAAAGCCAGTCACCGTTTTGGACAATGCGGCGAGTCCAAAGAACTGAGTCGTCGCGAAATCCTGGAAGAGACCGACGACAAACCCTGCAACCATTCCCTCAATCTGTCCTCGCCTCACGGCGTTGTAGATGACCCAGATCAGCAGAACGTCGGGGATCACCCCCTCCACACTGATGAGCGGAAGAAATGTCGTTTGAATGATCAGGAGTCCAAGGACGATCAGTGCGGAGCGGACGTATCGATTCATAATCCAGGCAGTTTTTCCAAAAAAGTAGCCAGATTTGGAGCGAGAATCAAGAAATCAGAGGGTCGGGGGAGATAGATGTGAACACCGTGCGAGCGGGCGGTAACCGGATTGGTTGATCACTTGAATGGCGACCCGAGGTACGAACGAATCTTCTTGAGAAGAGAATCGAGATCAACGGGTTTCACAAATATCTCATTCGCTCCATAGAGTTTTGCCTGCTGCTTGTCGTTCTCCGACCTCAACGCACTTACGATAAAGATGGGAATCTTCTTCGTGCGCTCGTTTTGCCGAATACGCCGGCATGTTTCCCAGCCCCCCATCGTTGGCATCATGAGATCGAGCAGAATCAAATCGGGGAGTTCGTTTTCGAGGAGGGCGAGTGCTTCTTCACCATTTTGGGCTTGGAAAAGATCATATCCAGAGGATTTCAATCTCATCCTCAGGACAGAGCTTATGGTCTCGTCATCTTCGACAATGAGAATCTGTTTTCGGTTTTCTCCGATCATGTTGCGCGTTTCTCCGGACGATACATTCAAAGGTACGTTGCTTCTTGCTCGGATTCAAACGCGGGATTGGTCCCGCGTCTTTGATTAGCGGCAGGTCTGCGTTTCAAGATCATCTCTCGCGAGCATACACGATTCTTCCATCTACGATGGTATAAAGAACCTCCGTTGTCAGGTATTCCCGTGGATGGATGCTCAGCAGATTCTTTGAAAGAATTGCCAAATCGGCAAGTTTGCCGGGGGTGACTGATCTCCGGCGTCTCAGCATAGACCCGACGGGTCTTACCGCCAGAACCATGCATCCACTGGTCGCAACAGCTTCTGCTTGTGGCATTGCAGCATCCGCCGTCTACACAAATCCGCTCTTCAGGATTACATCCGCCGGCGGTCTTTGAGCCTTAAGCGAAGAACTTGGGAGGACGAGGAGAAAGAGAAAGATGGGCGAGGCAAAGAGACGAAACGGAAATGAATGTCCGGACATAACAGCCTCCCTGTTGTGTGGAAGTCGGGACACGAACGGACAAAACAAGTAGCTTCATTTTTGCAGGATTATCAACAGACGCAGCAATGGAGACGTCTCGAGAAGTAACGTGTGGACACGGAATTGACACTCCGGCGAGCGTTGGGTACATTCGCCATGGTGTCGGAAAGGAAAAGAGGAAATGCGTAAGACTCTGCTCTCGATCGTTCTTGTGCTCACCATCGGGTGCTCGCCGGATTCCATAGTCAATCCGATCGACTTTCCCGCGGGAGGCAAACTTGAGTTCACCCTCAACGAAGGAGAAGAGGTTACTCTGATGCCCGACAGGTTCTCCATCACATTTGTGAGTCCTGTGGAAGAGGGGAGGTGTCCGACAGGAGTCGTTTGCTTCTGGCCGGGAGAGGCAAGATTCATACTGAGAGTCTCTCATTCCGGACAGGCAAATGAGGAGATTCGCCTTGTGATGCCGGGGCTCGTTCAGACTCCCTATGCAAACAAACCGGTCACACACGGCAACTACTCCATCGTGCTTCGGCAGCTCGATCCGTATCCCGTTCATGGAGAGAAGATCAAAAGAGGCACGTACAGTGCTTTATTCAGAGTCGAGCGATTGTAGCGCCAGAAAAAAACCTGAAATCGGGAACAGAGGAAAGAAATAGGTATGAAGATCAGATCATACTTCGATCGGGAGATGTTCAAGGGTAAGACCGTCTTTATCACAGGCGGGGGGAGCGGGATCAACTTGGGCATTGCCAAAAACTTTGCCGCAGTCGGCGCGAACATCGGAATCTGCGGCCGGAAACAGGAGCGACTCGATAACGCGGCGAGGGAACTCGGGTTGATAGGAGCGGAGGTTGTCGCCCACGCGGCCGATGTAAGAAAGTTTCACATGCTGGAAGAGGCGCTTGAGAGGACGAGAAATGAACTAGGGCCGGTTGATGTTCTCGTGTGCGGCGCGGCAGGAAATTTTCCCATCTCAGCTGAAGAGATGAGCGCAGGAGGATTCAAGGTTGTCGTTGATATCGATTTGATTGGGTCGTTCAACGCGGCGCGGGCGGCATTCCCTCAGCTCAAAGAGACAAAGGGGAACATTGTATTCGTTTCTGCCGGAATGTCATTCATGCCGTACGCCTATCAAGCGCACGTCGGGGCAGCGAAAGCGGGGATTGATAACCTGATGAAGAATCTTGCACTCGAGTGGGGGAAGTACGGAATCCGATCGAATAGCGTTGTTCCCGGTCCAATCGAGGGAACCGAAGGGATGAAACGACTGGCTCCCGGCGATCTGGGGGAGAAATTGAAATCAAGCATTCCTCTTGGAAGATTCGGAACCGTTGACGAGATCGGACCGCTCGTCGTCTTTCTCGCTTCTCCGCTCGCATCGTACATCACGGGGAGTGTTGTCGTTTCGGATGGAGGACAAAACCTTCCCGGCTCAGGGGTGTTCAATCAGATCCTGGCGGAAGCGGCGAAAGAGAAGGAGTGAGAGAGAAGGGATCTACTTCTTTGTTCCTGCGGCAAGAAATATGGTCACCTTCGCCGTTTCGCCTCCGCATTCGGAGGACGCGCAGCACGTTTCCTCTGCCGATGTGACGGAAATATCGATGAGACCCGCCTCCGCAAACCAACGACGGATATCGTCGCGCTTGAAACCCATCCATCGATCATGCTGCTCGGTGCGGAGGAATTCAAACGTGTGTTCGTCCAAATCGCTGAGGACAACGCGTCCCCCCGGTTTCACGATGCGTGCCATTTCCCGAATGGCGTCAGGGGGAGACTCCACATGGTGGAGAAACATGTTCGCAAGCGCGGCATCGACGGAAGAATCAGCGACGGGAAGAGAGCGATCTTCGCCGACCCGGCAATCGATGGATCCGCGGTCCCCGACTCGCGTGCGCAACGCAAGCAGCATTTTTTCCGATTGATCGACAGCAATAACATGATGCCCCCGCGTCAGAAGTTCTTCCGTGATGAATCCTGAGCCAGCGCCAATATCGGCCACGCTCGCGCCGGGTGAAAGAGATGCCGCATCGACCGCCTTCTTCCCGAGGTTCTCAGAGAAGAAACCCGATCGGATCGAATCCCATCGATCCGAAATCCGATCAAAGTACTCTTTGCTATTCAGCCTATCTTGTCGATCTGGTCGCATTCACGTGGTATCCTTGCCGTTAGAGTCGCAGATGCAACAAGGTCGCGTACCTTCACTCCCGGTTCCCACTCCGCAATGGCATCGATGGTCTCTGCTTTCGGGAGAATCATGATATCCACAAACCCTGCGTCTTTCATCATCATGACGAGTCGCTCAATTGTCTCCGCTCCGCCAACGCACGCTGAGACCCAACGATCATCCTCCTTAATCTCCTGGGGAAGCTCGATGCACGCGATGATATCTTCGATCGCCAATCGTCCCCCTGGTTTCAGCACACGCGACACCTCATGAAAGACCTGCTGTTTGTCAGGGGAGAGATTGATGACGCAATTTGAAATGACGACATCAACTGATTTGTCGGGAATGGGAAGTCTCTCCATCTCGCCAAGAAGAAATTCGACGTTCTTGACAGAATTCTTGGAGGCGAGTGCCCTTGCCCGTGAAATCATCCGAGGAGTGAAATCAACACCGATGACGCGTCCTTCCGGTCCAACCTGCCGAGCGGCGAGGAAACAATCAAAGCCGGCGCCGCTCCCGAGATCGAGAACAACTTCTCCTTCTTGAAGTTGAGCGCTTTGAATGGGATTTCCGCAGCCCAGGCCGAGATTGGAACCATTGGGAGCGGAAATCACCTCCTCGTTGGAGTACCATTGCGGAGTTTTCGAAGCCGCGGGGGAGCAGCACGCTTCCTGCACCGTCGGGTCGGGCCCGCCGGCGGAACAGCATCCGGTCGATCCGGATTGTACGATCCGCCCATAGTGATCTTGGATGTGTTGCTTTCGCTGATTCATATTCCGCGCTCCGATGAATGGGGTTCACTTCCATAGACGGCGCGGGTGGAAAAAAGACGCAACGGCGAGAACTCTCCAAATTGTCTAGCCGGTCGCATTCTGGATGAATCGCCTCACCTTATCTTTGTCGAGTTGGCCGTTGGTCCGGACGCCGCTACAAACGTCGACGGCAAACGGTGCGACCTGCTCAATCGCGCTGCGGACATTCTCAGGATTCAATCCGCCGGCAAGGAAAACAGGGATCTTGACGGCCGCTCGGATGGAGCGGCTGATGTTCCAGTCATGTGTTCGTCCTGTTCCCCCGAGCATCTTAATCTGAGCTTTTGGATTCCCCGAATCAAGCAAGAGCGCATCGACAAATCGAGAGACCTCCACCGCTTCGTGAATTGATTGCCCGCCTGCCACGTGGATCACCTGGACCAGCGATATCCCCGGGAGCTCCGCACGCAAGGTCTTGTACGTGTCGAGGGACACCGAGTCGACTAACTGCAGGGTATTCACGCAGAAGGTCCGTTGTTGGCGGACGATCTCGGCGGCCTCCTGGCTGCTTGTAAGGAGGAATGTCGCGACGCCAGGAGGAATGGCGGACGCAATCGTACGAATCGCATCATTGGTGATGACACCCGGACCGCTGGGCATCTTCGACACGAGTCCCAGCGCGGATGCACCGCTGGTGATCGCGATCTGAGCCTCCTCGATACTCTGGATACAGCAGATCTTGATTCTCACGCGCGGCCAGGCGCTCATGATTGCTTACTCCGATGACAGCAACAACACGAGACTGGATGGTAATCGATCACGGCGCCAAACCGGTCGAACTCGAAATGACAACAACGATTGAGCATATCGCGGAGGTGTGCACGTCCCCGCTGTACACGCGATTTGGCGCCGGAGAGGGAGAGACCGAGTCGTGATGCCAGTTCCTTCTGACTGATCCCCTCAAACTCGACAAGGAGAATCGCTTCTCGGTACGGTTCGGGGAGATGATCCACCATTTCACGCAGGCCGGATGCAAGTCTGGATCCCGGCGCTTCCTCATCCACTGAGTCGGGGAGATCCTCTCGATCACCTATCGGGGAGAACGGCTTCTTGCTTCGATAGAAATCGACAATGGCATTGCGCGTGATTTGATAGACCCAGCTCTCCAGCCGCGTTTCATCCTCGAGTGTCTCCAGTTTCGCATGGATCTTGAGGAAGACATCCTGCAGGATATCGTCGACGTCAGCCGCATCTGAGACCCGACCGGCAATAAATCGGTGCAATTGGTTGCTGAGGCGAGAGTAGATCGCGCCGAACGCATCGTCGTTATTCGAAATGCTCACAGCATACACTCCGGCTGGATATTTTTTTAAGCTATTCATTTTCTCTGAGAATCCCAAGACCGGGCTCGCCGGTGGAGCGGTCTCTCTATGCCGGAACAGGAAGTGCTTTCAGCGTTTTGAGCGATGCCTCGATGCTCTCCTGTGACAGCCCATGATCCGTGAGCCTGCCTCCAAAATAGTCGTCGTATGCCTGCATATCGAAGTGGCCGTGGCCGCTGAGGTTGAACAGAATGACGGGCGGCTTTCCGTTTTTGTCGCCGTGCTGTGCCTCATGGATGGCGGAACGAATTGCGTGGGCCGACTCTGGAGCCGGAACGATCCCTTCGGTCCTGGCAAATTCTTTCGCCGCATCAAATACCTCGATCTGTTTGTACGCCTGCGCTTCGATAATCTGATCCTTCACGAGTTGACTGACCAGGGGGGCCGCTCCATGGTACCGGAGCCCGCCGGCGTGAATCGAGGCCGGGACAAAGTTGTGGCCGAGCGTGTACATCGGCATCAGCGGAGTGAGTTCGCCTGTATCTCCGAAGTCGTATGAATATGTCCCGCGAGTCAGCGTAGGACACGATGCCGGCTCGACCGCAATTGATCGGTGCGGCGTGCCGTTCAGCTTGTCCTGGAGAAACGGAAACGCGAGGCCGGCGTAATTCGATCCTCCGCCGCACGACCCAATGACGATATCAGGATATTCACCTGCTTTCTCCATCTGCTTCTTTGCTTCGAGTCCGATGACAGTTTGGTGGAGGAGAACATGATTGAGCACACTCCCCAGCGAGTATTTTGTGTCGTCCCGCTGTGCGGCATCTTCGATTGCTTCGCTGATCGCGATGCCGAGACTTCCCGGATGATTCGGATTGGTTTTCAGAATCTTTCGCCCGGACTCGGTTTGTGAGCTTGGACTCGCCGTCACCGTTGCGCCGAAGGTTTGCATAAGTGCTCTCCGATACGGCTTCTGCTGGAAGCTGACACTCACCATGTAGACCTTGCATTCGAGGCCGTAAAAGCTGCATGCCATGCTCAGTGCGCTCCCCCACTGACCTGCGCCGGTTTCTGTCGTCAATCTCTTCACTCCCTCTTGAGCGTTGAAGGATGCCTGTGCCAGGGCAGTGTTGAGCTTGTGGCTTCCGGCCGGACTGGCTCCCTCATACTTGTAGAAGATCTTTGCCTTGGTCCCGAGGCGTTGTTCGAATCGGCGCGCATGGAAGAGAGGCGTTGGACGGAAGAGCTGATACATCGCCCGGACTTCATCCGGAATGGGTATGAACCTCTCGCGACTCACTTCTTGTAGAATCAGTCCCATCGGAAAGATCGGCTGGAGATCTTGCGGGCCGATTGGCTTCCGCGTCCCCGGATGGAGCGGGGGGGGAGGATGGTTCCGAAGATCCGCCTGGATGTTGTAGTAGTGAGTCGGGATTTCGTCCTCGGTGAGCAGGAACTTGACTGGTGACATGGTACTTCTCCTCTGATTGGTTGATGAGAAAGAATGTGGAGCCATCGAGATGTCCCACAATTTCTATTTCGTCAACCACAGGGAAGAAGTAAGAGAAACAAAAAAGGTGGGAACACACGGGGCATTCCCACCTTTGCGTGAAGATCGGACAGCAATCAGCAGGGGGGCGCCTTCGGTTCGATGCGCCACCACCAGTTGATCGTTGCATATGATGTGCGGGTATTCATACCGGGATGAAACTACTCTTTTTTGTTTGACCTGTCAAGGATTTTCTTGATGGACTCCTTTACCCGAATAAAGAGCCCCTATTCTGGCGGTAACATGCCGGCTAGCGTTCCCACGTCAGATCGTAATCATCGAGGGGCATCAGCGGCATCGGTTGTCCGTTGTGCCTCAGCCGGAGCTCGATCTGCTGGAGGAGATCGTTCTTCGCCCTCTTGACTTCGAATCCGAACAGACGCGGCATGAACATGCTGAAATCGAACAAGCCCTTCTTGGGGAGTTCGACGATCGTGACCTCATCGTCGACGGGGATGCCGGCCCGTTGTTTCGCAATGTGTATCGCCGTTTCGAGTCCCCCGAGCTCATCGACGAGACCGAGTTTCTTCCCGTCGGTTCCGGACCAAACGCGGCCCTGTGCATGCGGCTCCACATCCTCAAACTTCATATCCCGTCCTGATGCAACCTTCTCGACGAAACTCTTGTACATGCTTCTGATGGCATGCTCCATTTTTTCGCGTTCGTCGGGATTCAGATTTCGATCGGGGATTCCAGTATTGATCAAGGGGAGGGTGAATCCAAATCCGAGATCTGCATGATCACCCCGCTTTACCAGGTCGGTAGACATGCCAAGCTTCTCTTTGACTCCGGCATCGTACATCCATCCGCCGATTACGCCGATCGAACCGGTGATCGTCATCGGTGCCCCAACAATCGTGTCCGCATACATCGAGAGCCAGTATCCTCCCGACGCGGCAACGTAGCCTTGCGAAACAATGACAGGTTTCTTTCCCTTTGCCCGCTTCAGCGCCTCGGCAATATAGTCGGATGCCATTGCATCGCCGCCGGGGGAATCGACGCGCAGAACGATTGCTTTGACATTCTTGTTCTTGACCGCTGCATCGACATCACGCACCAGACTCCGTGCATTGATCCCTTCATCCATCGCGCACGCTCCGAGGGCATAAATCACGGCGATCTGCGGACGCTCGCCCCATCGATCATCCTTCGGCAGCTGCATCCGTTCGACAGCGGCCGCGCTGACAAGATTCTTCTTGTCCTTCGTCAGCGCATCGACGATTTCCTTTGCGGTGTCCCATCGTCCCAGCGTATCGACGAGGCCGGCGGCGAGCGCTTCATCCGGAAGGAAGATCATGGACTTGTTGACAAGGTCGTCAAACTTCTCCGCCGAGATATTTCGCGCCTCGACAATATCCTTCTTGGCTTGTGCGTAATACTCGTCGACGAGCTTCTGTCTCTGCTCACGGTCGGCTTCGGACATCGACTCTCTCGAGAATGACTCGACCGCAGATTTGTACTTGAAGAACCGCCACTCGTCATATCCAATGCCGAGTTTTGCCAACGTTCCCTTCAAATAGGTCCGGCCCATGAGATAACCCTCGAGCATCACCATTCCCGTCGGATCAAGAACGACCTTATCGGCGACCGACGCGAAATGATAGACATCAATACCCGGTCGATCAATGAAGATGATGGCCTTCTTGCCACTCGATTGAAAACTCTTTAGCTTCTCCCGGATCTCCCAAAGCTTCTCACGATCCGTCCGGACATCAGAAGTGTTGATCACAATCCCTCCGACGGCAGGATCGGCCTCGGCGGCGTCGATCGCTTCGATGATGTCGGTGAGCTTGTTCGAGTTGTCGAACCATGCAAACTTCTGATAGCTGACCGGCCCTCGCAGGTTCATCGAGACATACATCTTCTCTTTCTGGAACCGCTTTCGCAACAGATTCCGGTCGTACGCTCCAAGCCGGATTGCGTACGAATTGTACGCATGGTTCCGATCGGCATCGTAGTGCGCCTGCGAGGCGACAGAGCCTCGGCCGAAGCTGAACTGGAAGCCGATCGTCATTGCCTTGGTATCGAAGTATCTTCCCGTGATACGAATGCCCGCCATCGGTTCAAGGACGGCGCCGACACTCCACCGCCCATCTTTCAGAGACTGGTGATCGAGAATGGCGTAGTCGCCGAAGATCGTCAGAAGCTCGGTTCCCGTCGGCCGAACGGCAAGATCCGCAACGAGTTCGCTGCCTTCGTCGCGCAGCAGCGTGGTGCTGGTCAGGCCGAGGGACACCATCGCATTCGGACGGATCAGCGCGCCGCCGGTGAGGACGCTTGCCCGATTGAAGCGCTTCGTTTCGCCGGCCGACCAACCGTACGCGAGGCCAAAGGCTCCGCTCCTCGATCCGAAACCGGTCGAAATTCTGTAATCACTCACACCGAAGTTGCCGACTTTGTAGTGCTGCATGCCGAAGCCGAATTGCGGAACCGCCACATAAAGTCCCCAGTTGTTGAAGTCGCTCCAGGTTCCTCGTGCGTCGGAAAAGGCAAACATCACATCGGGCTGGTGAAGAGAACTCAGGATGGCGGGATTATCATAGCCGTAGAGTCCGAACTTCATCGCGCCAGATGACGCCATCAGAAAATCGGTGCGGGCATGGTGAGGCACGAGTTTGGATTGCCCGGGGAGGATCCCCACGAAGAGGAGCATCAGCAAAGTAATTGTCGCATGTCGCATTTTTCCTCCAGTTGAATATGTGAAAAGACAACGATGTCGATCGATGTACACAAAATCCAACATCTGGACTACGGGTTGCTGAATCGTTTGTTGCGAGTCGCCGGAGCCGGAGAGAGATCTCGGTAGATCGCAAAAAGCCCGACGCCGAGGGCGGCAATGCAAGTTGCACCGCCGATCACCAGGACCACAGTCGCGATCGACTCCGCATGATGCGTGATACCCAGCTTATCACAGATCCACCCCCAATCGTGGATTGCGTGTTTCGAAATCAGCCGGAGCTTTCGGTACGGCGCATCCGCGATGTAGATCGAAACGTTGATCAGATTATGCCCCAGCCAGTACAACGTGAAGATCAATGAACGGAATCCGGACTTGAAAAACACGATCACCGTCGCCAGAGGGATCAGGACTTGCATCAACGAGCCCCCGAGGAATCCGACAAAGGTGCCGAAGATACCGAACACGCCATGTCCCCCCTCATGGATGAACAGATTGATCGTGTCGACAACGAACACGACGAACGGAAGATTGTATCGGCCGTACGGCGTGAGATAATCCGTCAGCAGGAAAGAGGTGAAGTAGCCCACGATGAGAAGTGCAATGCCCGTGAGTGATGCTCGAACGATGTTTCTTTCTTTTGCGGGTTCCATAGCGTTCCGTGCGTGTGGACAGACGGTCAGGTTGAAGGTGATGGGAGCTTGGGTTCGACGAACAGTACTCTCTCCCGTTCGATCACGACGGTGCCGATCGGAGATCCCTTTGGCTTGCGGACATATTTCCGTTCGGTCATTGCAACCGGGACGCTTTTTGTGTTTTTCATTTTGCTGTAGTACGCGGCGACAGACGCGGCCTCTTCGATTGCGCGCTTACTCAATTCTCCTTTTCCTGTTCCTGCGCGAAGGATCACATGCGAACCACCGGCCCCGCGCGCATGAAACCACAAGTCGTTGGGTTTGGCGTACTTCATGGTCAGGAGATCGTTGTTTGCGCTGCTCTTGCCGGCCCATACCTCAAACCCGCCGGTTACTCTGAAGGCCCGAAACGGGACTTCCGGCTCGCTCTTGATCTGCGATTTCCGATCGATGCGGATTCCGATTTTCTCAAATTGATCCCGGTATTCCTCAGTACATGCGTGGAGAGCCTCGGTTGTGGACGCCTCTTCCAGCGCGCTCCGGAGTTTCCTGATCATTTCCGCCTGACGCCGAAGAGAGACTTTTCGTTCCATGGTTTCCTCGGCTGACCGTCGACTCTTCTTGGCCTTGTCGAAGTACCGTTCTGCGTTCCGGCTTGGTGTGAGGTTTGCCTCAAGAGAAATCTTGACAATAGGAGAGGACGACTCGAAAACATCTTCAATCTCGACCGATTTCATTCCTTTCTCGACACGATGGAGATTTGCCATCAGGAGCTTTCCCATCTTCTCGTAGAAATCCGCACGAGACATCGTCTCGAGATCCTGGGAGATCTTTTCCAAGGCCCGCGTTGTGCGGTCATACTCACGTTCCAACCGATGGAGAAGAGCCTGTCGTGCGTCGACGAAGGCCCGATCCTTTCGGACGGTCCCCACGAAACGTCCAATTCCTTCATGGATGGAGTCGTATCGATGATACTGATGATTGCCGAACAGCTGAAGCGGGACAATCGAGAATTCAAGCGGATGCTCCCCCTCGATGTATATCCGGCTATCGGGAGGTAAATGAAGTTCTCGGAGCAACTGAAGCACCGCGTCGCAAAGATCCGCAAGCCGTCGAGTCGACAACTCGGCAACGTTCTGGATTGAGTCAAGGTTTGTCCGGACGAGAATCTCTCGAACAAGAAGTGATCCAAAAGTGGGGAATGCTGACTTCAACAGCCGGCCAAGGTTGCCATCCGGAAAGCTGTGCAAGTATGTTTTGATCTCTAGAGGAGAGTCGAACGCGGTTGAGGGACGCACACTTCCGTCACCGATGCTCTTGTTCACTTCGATATCCCGGCACAGAAATGCGTCAATGACGTTTCCATTGACGTCGGCGCACACAACGTTTGCCGACGATCCGAAGAATTGGAGAAGAAGCTGAGAGGATGATTCGAGATGGATGAACATCTGTCGATCGGACGGGTGCATCGTGATCGAACGGACGCGGCTTCCGGTACACAGGGGAAAAAGGTCGATAGTGTTTTTCTTCGCTCGCGTTTGCCGGCGGCGAAGAAAACAGAAGTTCGCCGATGGTTCGCAAGACACAATCAGGGAATACGGCGGCTCTTCTGTGCTCTGTGGGAGTGAAGGGTCGAAGGTGAGGATGAGCTGATTGCGCTCCTGGGAGTACGCCTCTCGGAGAATCGCGCCTGCGAGGCGACGATCAAGATCGAGTGCGATGTGGCGAAGCGTATAGTAGTTCGAGACCATGAGATGTCCACAGTGGCGCGAGAAATTCACCAAAAATGCAGGGAAATGCAATCGCACGAGCGGAGCGTGTTGGCGGTCATGTGAACAAGTTGTCGAGAACTTTTCCTTGCTCACCTGAACGATTTTCCGTACATTTTAGGCGATTTGACGGCTTTTTTTGATTTTCTTGGCGGAGCAACACGTGATTATCAGCATGACTGGATACGGCCAGGCTGAAGTGGTCGACAACGAGACGACAGCCATTGTAGAGGTTCGTTGTGTGAACAGCCGGTATCTGGACGTCATCGTCCGCCTGCCCAGACAACTGAACCACCGGGAGAACGAAGTGCGAGATCTCGCGCGCTCGTTCATCAGTCGGGGGAAGTTGAACATCTCGATTACGCTGAACAAGGAGAGCGGCGATTCTGCCCCTCTGACGGTGAACTCCTCGGTTGCCCGTTCGTACTACAAACTGCTCACCGAACTCCGCAAAAGCGTGAAGATCCGTGAACAGGTCAAACTCGAGCATCTCCTCCAGTTCTCCGAAATCTTTAGCGCGGTCTCTTCCGACGAAACAGAAGAAAAGGATTGGGCGATTATTCAGCGGGCGGTCAAGGACTCTTTGGATTCGCTCAATGCGATGCGCGGGAAAGAGGGGGCGGAGCTAGCGAAGGATCTCACGAGCCGCGTGCGGGCGATGGGTCAAACGGTCGCGCAGATCGAAGATCTATCGCGTGCCCGCGTCCCGGAAGAGCGCAGAAAACTCGAAGAGAAAGTGCGGCAGATAATTTCGGATCCATCGAGTGTCGACCAGAACCGTCTTGAGCTCGAGATCCTGCTTCTGTCCGAGAAGCTCGACGTTACTGAAGAATGCGTCCGGTTTCGGAGTCACGAGAAGTTCTTCCTGGAGAGTATTGCGAGCAAGGACCCGACCGGCAGGCGTCTCAATTTCCTCGCTCAGGAAATGAACCGGGAGGCAAATACGATTGCTTCGAAATCAAGCGACACGGAAATCTCGAGATTGATCGTCTCTGTGAAAGAAGAGCTGGAAAAGATTCGCGAACAGCTGCAGAACGTCGAATAACCCCTCCCGCGGAACCGGAACCAGTCGCGCATGAACACGGGAAAACTGATCGTTGTCTCAGCTCCGAGTGGGTGTGGGAAGACGACGATTGCGCAATCGATTTTGAAAAAGCATCCGTCGTTTCTTTTTTCCGTTTCCGCGACGACTCGACCGAAGCGAAGCGCCGAAACAGAGGGAAAGGACTATTTCTTCCTCTCGCGCGGCGAATTCGAGGGCAAGATCGATCAATCGGAACTCGTGGAATGGGAAGAGATCTACGGCAATTATTATGGAACGCTGAGATCGGAAGTCGACCGGGCATTAGCAGGCGGTCATGTCATGTTGTTTGACATTGACGTGAAGGGAGCGCTCTCCATTCGAAAGGCGTACCCGGAGGTATCGCTCTTGATTTTCATCGAGCCGCCGAGTTTCGAGATCCTGCGCGATCGCCTCCAGGGACGAAAGACAGAAGATGAAACGATGCTCGCCCGTCGGCTTGATCGCGTCCCGATGGAACTTGAATACGGTCGACAATTCAATCATCGCGTAGTGAATGACAACCTTGAACGCGCGATCGAGGAAGTCGAGTCGATCGTTCAATCCTATGTGAATTCATAAACACACTCTAACGCTAACTCAAAAGGAGGCAGTTCGCACGTGTCGGTGAAACCAGTAAATCTCGAAGGGGTTGTGCAGGATACCGAGGGAATCTATGAGGCAATTGTGATTGCATCAAAAAGAGCCCGACAAATCCACCAGGAATCAAAAATTGAACTAAACCAGCGACTCGAAACACTCGCACAGTTGACTGTGACCGTGGATGCCGAAGAGGAGATCGATGTGACCGCGAATCCGGATCAACTGAAGATCAGTCTGGAATTCGAGCAACGGCCGAAACCCACGGAAGTCGCGTTAAATGAAATGGGGGAGAAAAAGTTCGGCTGGCGGTACAAAGAGCCGGAAAAAACTGAAAGCGAAGAAACCGACACCGAATAGTCGGGATTCCCATGCTGAAGGGCAAACATATCCTCGTGGGCGTCACCGGAGGGATTGCCGCGTACAAGGTCTGCTATCTCGTGCGCGAGCTCAAGAAGGCCGGTGCGGACGTTCGCGTGGTGATGACGGAGGCGGGAGCGAGGTTCGTCACTCCGCTCACCTTCTCGGCTCTCTCCGAGCACGAAACGCTCGTGGACTTGTGGGCGGACGATCAGGCCACGGGCTCATCGATTCGCACGCGACATATCGAACTTGCCCTCTGGGCCGATCTGATGGTGATCGCTCCGGCGTCGGCAAACACCATCGCCAAGCTGACCGGAGGACTCTCGGATAATCTTCTCACGATTATCGCTCTCGCCTGTCGGGCACCGATCGTTCTTGTTCCGACGATGGATGCCGATATGTATCTCAATCCCATCACTCAGAAAAACCTCGTGGCGCTTCAAGAGCGTGGGTACTACGTTATCGCCCCTGAAGAGGGAGAACTTGCCAGCGGGCTTGTCGGACCCGGACGGCTGCCGGAAGTGGAGACCGTTCTGCAATACATCGGAAAGGTACTCGACGGCAGCGATCGCGATCTTGTCTCGCGAAAAATTCTTGTGACCGCCGGTCCAACGTACGAAGCGATCGATCCGGTGAGGTTCATCGGCAATCGATCGTCCGGCAAGATGGGATTTGCCATCGCATGCGCCGCGGCGATGCGCGGAGCAGAGGTGACATTGATATCCGGCCCCGTGCATCTTGAGACGCCGCGCCATGTGCGCCGAATCAACGTTGAGTCGGCTCACGAGATGTATGAAAACGTCATGACGGAAGCGAAGGAGACCGAGGCGATCATTATGGCCGCGGCCGTTGCAGATTACACGCCGGCAAAGACCTCACCGAAGAAGATCAAGAAAACAGTCTCCGGGGAAATCCCGCAGGTGGAGCTGCGTACGACGGTTGACATTCTCCACACACTCGGGAAAAAGAAGGATGGGAAGAAACTTATCGGCTTTGCCCTTGAAACAGACGATGAGTTCCAGCACGCTCTGGACAAACTGAAAGCAAAGAACCTCGATCTGATCATTCTGAACAGTCTCCAGGATGAGGGAGCCGGGTTCGGCGTGGAGACAAATGTCGTGACCATTATTGATGCGGCGGGTCATGCAGAAAAACTACCGAAACTCTCGAAGTTCGATGTCGCCCATCGGATTCTCGATCGGGTCAAACACCTCTTTTCCAGCTGAGCGACACGCCAGCTTCCACGATTCTCCAACATCATGTCCGGTACCGACAAAGAGCTTGCGTCACTGCTTGAAGGAATCGAGCGATTCCTCGTCGAACAACGTGAAACGACGGGAAACTACATCATGCGTACGCCAAAGAAGGTGTCCGGCGAATCCCCGGCGGAGTCCGGTCAACACGCCGGTGAACAGCCCGATTTGTTCGGCGGGAACGGATTCCGGATCCGGAAACAAGCTCCCCCGATTCATACGAACGCGTACCCGCAGGAACCATGGGCGAATGCGACGTCGCTCGTTGAGTTGGAGGAACAGATCTGTGAGTGCGTGAAGTGTCCCCTGGGTCAGACCAGGACGAAGTTTGTGTTCGGTGTCGGAAATCCGAATGCCGATCTCGTACTCGTGGGTGAAGCTCCAGGCGCCGACGAAGATGCCCAAGGGGAGCCCTTTGTCGGACGCGCCGGCCAGTTGCTCAACAAGATTCTTGAGGCGATTGGATTTCGCCGGGAGGATGTGTACATCTGCAACATCCTCAAATGCCGTCCTCCCAACAACCGTGATCCGCAGCCGTCGGAAGTGGAACACTGTGAGCCGTACCTGTGGAAGCAACTTGAATTAATGAATCCGAAGCTCATCCTGTGCCTCGGGAGGATTTCCGGGCAAGTTCTTCTTCGAACGACGGCGTCGCTTGCACAGCTGAGGGGGAAGGTGCACGATTACCGCGGGATCAAGTTGATGGTGACGTACCATCCTGCGGCGCTGCTGAGGAATCCACATTGGAAACGCCCGACGTGGGAAGATGTTCAGGAAGTTCGGAAGCTCTATGATACGCTGACGAGCAGACCGTAACGAGTCTAATGGTGCACATGAGGAGCAAGGAGAATATCTCCATGGCAGAGCCGAGACAGCTTTATGATTTGAACGCTTCGGGGGTTTCGTCCGCCGAGGGACGAGTTCCGCCTCAAGCGGTTGACGTCGAGATGGCGGTGCTCGGTGCGATGCTTTTGGAAAAAGAAGCCATCTCGAAGGCATTGGAGATCCTGGATGATACGGTATTCTATAAGCCGGCACATCAAAAGATCTTTGCCGCGATGATTGCCCTTTTTGAACGCGGCGAGCCGGTTGATTTGCTGACTCTTGTCGAGGAGCTTCGACGCCGCGGTGATCTTGAGAAAACGGGCGGAGAGTTCTACCTGACCGAACTGACGGGGAGGGTCACATCGGCGGCCAACGTCGAATATCATGCGCACATCGTCCTCGAAAAGGCGCTGATGAGACAGCTCATCGCCTCCTCCTCGGATGTGGTGAAGCGCGCGTTCAGCGAAGGGGAAGATGCGCTCGACCTTCTCGATGAAGCCGAGCAGAAGATCTTCCGGATTTCCGAACAGCGGATGAAAAAGAGCTTCATCTCGATTTCCGACGCTGTCCACAACACGATGGAGCTTCTCGAAAGCATCCACGGCAAGCACAGCGGAATCACCGGCGTGCCGAGCGGATTTACGGAAGTGGACAACTATACAGGAGGGTTCCAGGGTTCAGACCTGGTGATTGTGGCAGGGCGTCCGAGTCAGGGGAAAACCGCATTTGTGCTTTCGGTCGCGCGGAACGCTGCGGTCTTGCACAACTTTGCCGTTGGGTTCTTCAGCCTGGAGATGTCGACGCAACAGCTTGTGATGCGGCTGATCTGTGCAGAGGCGCGCGTCGATGCGCACAGCGTTCGGACCGGCCGGCTCCCGGAGGATGAGTGGAAAAAGCTGAGCACGAGCGTTGGACGATTGTACAAGGCGAAGATCTTCATCGATGACACGCCGGCACTCGGTATTCTTGAGCTTCGCGCGAAAGCGCGGAGATTGAAAGCCGAACACAACGTGGGCTTGATCATTGTGGACTATCTCCAGCTGATGCAAGGACCACGGAATGCGCAAAGCCGCGAGCAGGAAATCTCCACCATTTCCCGGTCGCTGAAAGCCCTTGCAAAAGAAATCGGCGTTCCGGTAATCGCACTCTCGCAGTTGAATCGCGCGGTCGAGACACGCTCCGACAAGAGACCCATGCTCGCCGACCTGCGCGAATCGGGCGCAATCGAACAAGATGCCGACGTCGTTTGTTTCGTCCATCGCCCCGAAATGTATGGCATCGAAAAGGACGAGGAAGGACAACCAACAGACGGAATTGCCGAGCTGATCATCGGCAAGCAGCGCAACGGTCCGACGGGAAAAGTGCGACTGGCTTTTGTGCGTCAGTATGCGCGGTTCGAAAACCTTACACGGATACGGGAAGATACCTTCCTGCCCCCCGCGGCGCCTCAGGATACGCCGTTCTGAAACAGAACCTTCTTGTTCAGCAGTAACAGTCGAGGCGGAGGAGATGAGTCTCTCTCCGCCTTTTTGATCAGGTCCGATTGCAGAGAATTCGAGAATTCGATAGATTGAACAACCAACATCCATGAACCGGCGCGTATTCATACAGCACATCGGTGTTTCGGTCGGATTGTCGTGTCTCGGGCTCCGAACGGTGGAGGCTCAGAGCATCGGCGGCGAAACATCGGCACGAATTCTGAACGAGAAATACGCGTTCGCGACGTCACAAGCGCTTCGAACAAAACCGATCGCAGAGGTGATGGCCGTTCTCGGAACGTCGTTCATCGGTACCGACTACGCCGCCGGCATACTTGAACAACCCGGCGATGAATCGCTCGTGGTTTGTCTTGACGGTCTCGACTGTGTGACGTTATGCGAAACGGTCCTGGCCCTCGCTCGATGCATCAAGCTCGGCCATGAAAGCTACGATCAATATTCCCGCCAATTGCAGCGTATTCGATATCGGAACGGGATGATCAACGGATATCCGAGTCGACTCCACTACTTCTCCGATTGGATTTACGAAAACGATCGTAGTGGAATCGTTCGGGACATCACACCTTCCCTTGGCGGAAAAGTCTTGACGAAGACGATTCGCTTCATGTCCGACCACATATCGAGCTACGCGAAGCTCAGAGAATTTCCAGAGTTCTTCGAGCAAATCCGGGAGCAGGAACGAGAGATCAGCGCGCGCAAACGGTTCTATCTCCCCAAGGAAGACCTCAAAAGCAAGGAGAAAGAGATCCGAGACGGCGATCTCCTCGCATTCACATCCTCGAAAGAGGGACTGGATATCGCCCACACCGGAATAGCCATCCGCGCACAAGGGGAGCTGAAGCTGCTCCATGCCCCTCAGGTTGGCCAGCAGGTTCAGCTCACAAACGAATCCCTTTACAACTACCTTGCTCGTAAGCAGCAGATGACCGGTCTGGTTGTGGCAAGACCGCTTGAACCGCGATGAGTGACCGGAGAATCCAACTTGTCAAAGGAGATATTACGCAGCAGCGGGTCGATGCCATCGTCAACGCGGCGAATACGTCGTTGCGTGGCGGAGGAGGTGTTGACGGTGCGATCCATCGTGCTGCCGGACCGGGGCTGCTGGAAGAATGCCGGACCCTTGGCGGATGTCCGACAGGCGACGCACGGATCACGAAGGGGTACGATCTGCCGGCGCGATATGTCATCCACACGCCCGGGCCGGTCTGGCAGGGGGGTGGCGTAAACGAAGATGCGCTCCTTGCGTCGTGTTACCAGAGCACGTTTGCGCTCCTTCACGATCATAATCTCAAGACGGTCGCCTTCCCTTCGATAGGCACCGGAATCTACCGGTTTCCAATCGATCGTGCGTCAAGAATCGCGCTCCGGGAAATCCGACGGGCGTTGAACGAGAATCCATCGATTGAACGGGTTGTCATCGTTGCATTCGACGAGCGGACCTTCGATGCGTACACGCGCGCGCTGATGGAGGAGTCATCGTGATTCAATCAATGTGGCGGAATCGCGTTTTCGCCGTCTCTCTCTTGATGGCCGCATCATCACTTCTCGCGATGGCCCAGCAACCGATTCTCAGTCCACGAGACAGTGTGGAGATATCGTTCGAGGGAAGGAAGATTTCGATCAACTACGGCCGACCGTCCATGCGGAATCGAAAGATCATGGGTGATCTCGTCCCCTTCGGCAAGATATGGCGGACCGGTGCAAATGAAGCCACCGCGTTCGTGACGGAAGTCGATCTCGAGATCGGCGGGACACGTATTCGGGCCGGCGCGTATACGCTGTACACGCTTCCTTCTATGACGCAATGGAAACTGATCATCAACAAGCAAACAGGACAATGGGGGACGGTCTACAATCCGGAACTCGATCTCGTCCGGCTCAATCTGGAGAACCGGTCGCTGCGCAAGCCGGTCGAGAAGCTCACATTCGTGTTGCAGAAGAATGGACCTGCAAGGGGGATGCTGGTGATCGAGTGGGAACGGACGTCGCTTTCCATTCCGTTCCAGGTCGTACGGGGAGAGCGTAGTACAAACCCCTCCAACCGCCAAATGCGGTGAGGCAATCACGAAAGGAGATATCGAATGGCTCCGAAAATTACCGTGATGAACAACAGTAATCTCCGTGTCGAGGGGGAATTCGAACTTCTTGACCAATCCGGAAAGCCGTTTGACTTGAAAGGGAAGAGCGTTATCTCGCTTTGCCGATGCGGTCATAGTAAGAACAAGCCCTTTTGTGATGGCTCCCACCGACAGGCAAACTTCCAATCCGCTGTCGACGCACCGCCGTCGGACTCCAAAACGTAGCGAAGACACATCAGCCCCGTGAGCCAATCCTCTGACGATAGACCTCGTAGAGGAATACTGCGCTCGCGCTTGCCACATTGAGTGAATCGACATCGTTGCACATGCGAATTGCAACGGCGACGTTGCAGGTCTCCAGAACGGCTGACGAAACCCCACTCCCCTCACTTCCGAAAACGATACAGGTATCTCTCTGCAGCGATGATTCGTGAAGAGCGCTCTGATCCGCGTGCGGATGGGCGGCGATCGTGAGGATCCCGTGTGTGTTCGAAAGGGTAAGCAGCGTTTGTCGAAGATTGTCGACGTGGACAACCGGGAGCTTGAAGATCGCGCCCATGGAATTCCTCACCGCGCGCCGAAGGTACGGACTGCTGGAGGTTTCTCCGACGATCAGGGCGTGAACGCCGAACGCAACGCTGTTCCGTACAAGCACGCCGAGATTCTCCGCGTTGGTCAGTCCGTCGATGGCTACAAGAAAGTACGGACGCGGAGAGTATTGGAGAAGTTCATCGAGCGAGACGGGTGATGGGATGCGCGCAACAGCCATGATCCCCTGGTGAAGATTGAAGCCGACGATGCGTTCCAGCAACTGTTTTTCCCCGACATAGACGACCGGGTCCTTCGACAACCCCGCGATGCGGATTTGAAGTTCGGCGTGCCACTCGGGCGTGAGAAGAAGCGACTCGAGCGTGAGTCCGCTGTCGAGGAGGCGCTCCACAACTTTGCTCCCTTCTGCGACAAAGATTCCTTCACGAACATGATCCTGCGGTCGCTTCAGCGTCCTGTAGGGCCCGAGTCCATCCACTTCCAGAGAAGAAATGCGTACGGTTTGTGCCATTGCTCCCGGTGATCGATATTCAGGATTGATTCAATAATACAAGATGTCAAGGCCGGAATCAATTCGGCAACTTTGGAGGGGTTTGGATTGTTGAAGGGAGTACTGAACGGCAACGGTGTCGTGGAATCTCGTCATGAACCCTGAACGCAATCTGAAGGCGCCGATTTCGGAGCGCAAGCGAATCATCGTACTCGGGTCCGGATTTGCAGCGGTTAGTTTTCTGAAGCGGATCAACCATTCTCACTTCGATGTCACCGTTGTCAGCCCGAGAAACCACTTCCTCTTCACTCCGCTACTGCCAAGTACAACTGTCGGAACTATCCAATTTCGAAGCATCATCGAACCAATCCGTGCGATATGTTCTGAAGCGCGATACTATCATGCTTCGTGCATCGGTGTGGATCCACGTCGGAGGACGGTGGAGTGCGAGGGGGTTCTCGATGGTGTGCGATTTTCCCTGGCCTACGATATACTGGTCATCGCCGTTGGAGCGGAGAGCAATACGTTTGATGTTCCCGGGGTACACGAACACGCGCTCCTCCTGAAAGAACTCGCCGATGCGAGAGGCATTCGTCAGAGGATCATCGAATGTCTCGAGCTTGCGGATCAGCCGCACAGAAGCGATGAAGAGCGCAAACAGCTCCTCCATTTCGTGATCGTCGGCGGGGGGCCGACCGGCGTGGAGCTCGCTGCGGAGATGCACGATTTCGTCGATGCCGACCTGAGGAAATCGTACCGCCTGCTTGTCCAGGATCTCCGGATCACGATTCTCGAAGCCACGGACAAGATACTCAGCACGTTTGACGCGGCTCTTGCCGCGTATGCTCTCATCCTCTTTCGCCGCCAGGGAATCCAGGTGCGCACGCGATCGGTGGTCTCGCACGTTCGTCCTGACGGAGTGATTCTCTCCGACGGTACTCACGTTCCTGCGGGTCTTGTGGTGTGGTCGACGGGAATCGGACCCCGCCCGCTCATCCGCGATATTCCGTTCACGAAAGATCATCGGGGAAGGATTGTGACTGATGAATTTCTCCGGGTTCAGTCTTCAGACGTTGTCTATGCACTCGGCGACTGTTCCGTCATTGTGGGAAAAGACACACCGGCGACAGCACAGCTTGCCCAGCAGCAGGGGAAATATCTCTCGAGGGCATTGAACCAACAAATTGCCGGTAATCGGGTGAAGTCGTTTCGTTATGACACCTACGGCATGCTCGCGTACGTCGGAAGCGGTCGTGCGCTTGCGGACCTTTCGCAACTCAAGTGGCGCGGATTTCTCGCATGGCTCTTCTGGCGATCGGTATACATCACCAGACTCGTCAGCATCAAGAACAAGTTTCTTGTTGTGTTGGATTGGACAAAGACGGCGATCTTTGGTCGCGATACGAGCAGGTTTTAGTGTCGCGTCCCAAAAACAACTTGAAAGAAGATACAATAATTCATACGGTTGCGTGTCGATCCCGTGATCCCTCGCCAATGCCCGTTTGTTGACATTCGATGAAAAAGCTCTTATCATTGACGGGGTTCAGTGCGACTGCACGGAAGCATCGTGATATCTCCGGTAGATGACTGATCGTTCGTCCACACCAATTCTGAGGAGGCTTTCCATGACGATAAAGGAAAAGATGGTCGGGAATGTGGCTGTGGTGTCGTTGAAAGGAAACCTGATGGGGGAGCCGGACACGACTGAGGTGCGGGACAAGATCTACAGTCTTCTTCAGGACGATGTGAGGAAGATCGTCCTTGACCTCGGAAAAGTGAAGTGGATCAACAGTTCGGGACTTGGAGCTCTCATTTCCGCCGTGACCTCGGTCAAGAACAAGGGTGGGGAAATGCGATTGGCCAGCGTCTCCGACAAGGTCGAAAGCTTGTTCATGATCACACAGCTGATCAAGGTATTTAAGACGTACGAGAGCGTAGACCGGGCGGTTGCGAGCTTCAAATAACCGTCGGGAATCGTCGGTCGAAACGATCCTCTTCGGCGCGTCGCCAATGAACAAACTTCGTATCCTCTGCCTTCCATGAACCTTCGCCGCAAGCCGCCTTGCGGAATATCTGAATCAAAGAATCGTCCCGCCGCCCATCGGTCAATGCCGGGCCCGCATTCCCGTACGTGTTGGAGAATAGAATCGGGCCGCCTTTCCCACGATCCGTTCGACCTCCCGGGCGAAACATCGGCATCAGATCTGCCGGTGGCCTCAACATTATTCACATGCTCGAAGATCGTCTTCATTCGATTGTCGTAGCCCTCTCCAGAGACTATCCCTCACGCAGCGGCTTGAATCCCTCGGTGCTCCGTGGATCGTCATTGTTTCTCGAACAGCAATTGCAGTCCGCGGGGTATGAGGTGTTGATCGAATCGTACAGGGCAGGCGGTCTGGAAGCACGAAACCTCTTCGCGGAAAAGAGAGGAACGGATCATCGTCGACCCATCATCATCGTGGGTGCTCACTACGATACGGTTATCGGAACTCCGGGAGCAGATGACAATGCCAGCGGCGTAGCGGGATTGCTTGCTCTTGCCGGACTCCTCAAGAACCATCCGAACAGATCGACGATCCGGTTTGTGCTGTTTGCGAACGAGGAGCCGCCGTATTTCGGAACGTCGCAGATGGGGAGTATGCATCATGCCGCGGGGCTTCGGAAGGACCGGGTGAACGTGGGGGCGATGCTCTGTCTCGAGATGATCGGATACGGAGGGGAGGAGAAGATGCAGAGCTATCCGTTCCCTTTCTTGCGGCAGTTAGGACGATATCCGCGCAGGGGCAACTACATCGCGCTCGTGAGCGACGTCCGTTCTCGCCGACTACTCCGGCGGGTCAAACCGGCGATGAGGAAGGGATGTGATCTTGGCGTGGAGAGCATCGTCATGCCGGGGTTTATCCCGCCGCTGAATCTTTCGGACCATGCCGCGTTCTGGAAGCACGGATTTCCTGCTCTCATGATTACCGATACTGCCTTCTTGAGAAATCCGCACTACCATCTGGCGAGCGATACCGCCGACACACTGAACTATGTCTTCCTGCGCAACGTTGTTCAGGGAGTATATGCGGCCATCCTCGCTCTCGACGACACAGACTAATCACTCTGCCGGTCCCGGCCTGGGACAACTCATGCCGCTCCTTTTTGATTGGTAATGGAATTATTCTGCCATCAAACCTGTTACAGGTGGTATGAAAACGCTTCTGTTGACGATGGTGCTGACAATTCCCGTGGGGACAATGATGCCGGATAAATCTCTGGAGAAGGCCACCCTCGGTGGCGGTTGTTTCTGGTGTGTGGAGGCAGTCTATGAGCGCGTCGATGGCGCGCAATCGGTGGTGAGCGGCTATTCCGGAGGCACAACGCGAAATCCGACCTACGATGACGTGTGCAGCGGCACGACAGGACACGCGGAGGTCGTCCAGATTACGTTCGATCCGACGCGCGTGTCGTTTGGTCGCCTCCTTGAGATCTTCTGGGATAGTCATGACCCCACAACGATGAATAGACAGGGCGCCGACGTGGGCACACAATACCGATCGGTGATCTTCTATCATACTCAAGAGCAGAAGAAGCTCGCCGAAGAATCCAAGCGGAAGGCGGCGTCGAAGTTCAAGAATCCAATCGTCACGGAAGTCGTTCCGCTCATGAACTTCTACAAAGCCGAGGAGTCTCATCAGGATTACTTCGAGAAGAATCCAAATGCTCCGTACTGTGTCTTTGTTATCAAGCCGAAACTCGACAAACTGCGTTTGAAGTAGCGACGGAAGCACATCGTTGCCCATGGCCTGTTGTCAGACCCCCTGATCTTTCCCCCGCAATCCCCTCCACGATCCAGGCTCCTATTGAGCGTTGAATCGGCGAACCGAATACCAGATTCGCTTGATTCCAATCAGGAGTGCCAACACAGAGGAAATGTATTACTTTGGCTTCATTTTCGCCCTGATCTATGGATTTACAGGAATCGGCATTGCGCCGAAGATTCGGGAGGACGAAACTCAGGCCGGTAGCTGAGGCAGAGTAAGAAGGAGCGGAACGCGTGCTGTTTGGACGGTAGCGAGAGTCTTCAACGCGTATTTGAATCAGTATTCAATGAAGTGTCACTCTGTCCGGAGGAATTGATCCGGCCTGAGAGACGAAAAGCTTCGACGAAACATAAACCTCCGAAATGTGATTTCGGGGGTTTTGCTTTTTGGGCCCGAAAGAGAGCCAGCAATCATGCAGAGGGTGTGGCTCCGCCTCCCGGTGGATCTCTGATGCTCTGCCGCCGGAATTCTCCGAAGTTTTTCCGTATTTTCCCATCGATGACGGCACGACGACCTCCATCGCACGATCTGCGCCTCCCGAACTACACCCTCGTTTCCGCCTCCGCCGGTTCCGGGAAAACCACCGCCCTCACGCTTCGATTTCTCCAGCTTCTTCTGACCGACCGCGTCCCATTCAACGATCTGAAAAACATTCTCGCCATTACGTTCACACATAATGCTGCGTCGGAGATGAAGCAACGCATTCTCGCTTCTCTGAAGCTCGCATCAATGGGAGAGAGGAAAACACTCGACAAGCTGAAGGATGAAATTCGTGAGGCAGACGACACGCTCGTCCGGAAAGCGGGTGAGTTGGTGGAGACAATTCTTGACAACTACTCTGATTTCCAGATTCAGACGATCGACAGCTTCATCGCAAGGGTGATCCAGGCCTCATCTCTTGAGTATGGATGGCCTCTCGATGTGGAACTTGTGCTTGACAGCAGAGCGCTTCTTGAGAAGGCGTTTGCCCTCTTTGCCGCCGAGGCAGAACGAGATCCGTCGCAGGTTGAATTTCTCCGACACCTGATCGACCTGGTCGGAGAGTCCCGGCAGCCCGATCAATCGTTCCAGTGGCTTCCTTATGAGGCGCTTAGAGAGAAGGCGTGCTCGCTCTATGAACAACTGGCGATGAAAACCGGCGAACCCCTTTTCCATACGAGCAACATCAGTATCGAGGAATTGCAGAATCAGATTATCAACTTGATTTGTGAAATCGGTGACGTCGCTGAAGCGTCCGGGTACAAGATCAACAAACGGTATGCGACGATTATTGAGAGCGCCCGGAAGAACGATTTCCCGTTCGTGATCTCAAAGCGGCTGACCCAACAGGTCCTGAATCAATCGAACGATCAATCGTTCGAAGCGTACGTGCAGACGATCGATGCGATCAAGGAAAAGCTCCTCACCGCTGTCGGTGAGTACTTCTTCGAAGACTCGATCCGCCGTTATCAACCCTATGTGAGAATGCTGGGGGTTCTCGGAGAGGCCCTCGGTCAGGTGACACGAACAGAGGCTCAGATCGGTCTCAGCACGGCCACAAAGCAGCTGGCTCTTTCCCTTCAGCTCGAAGACATCCCGGAAATCTACTTCTCGCTCGGCGAGCAGATTCATCATTACCTGATCGACGAATTCCAGGATACAAATCCGATCCAGTGGAAAACACTCAGGCCTCTCGTGGAGCATTCTCTGGGAGGACCGGGAAGTCTGTTTCTGGTCGGAGACACGAAACAAGCAATCTACTCGTTCCGAGGCGGTGACTGGCGAATCATGGCAGGAATGATCCGGCGCGATGAGTTTCCTTCGGTCCCGACGACGCATCGAACCCTCCTGCGCAACTACCGGAGCGGCGAGCGAATTCTCGCGCTCACCAAGTACGTGTTTCACGAGATTGTGCCGAAGAACGTTGAGTATGAAGAAATGGCGCATGCGAGCGGACTCTCCACATTCGAACAAGTGGTGGAAGAAAAGAAGAAAGGGAAGGGGTTCGTTTCGGTGGAATATTTTGATCCCCCCGATCGCGAGTCAGAACTTATTCCCGAAAGAGACCGCATCCTGAACATCGTCTCAGACGCTCTCAACCGGGGATATGCCCTGCGCGACATCTGCGTTCTTACCCCCCGCAATGCCGATGTGGTGAGGGGAAGCACCTGGCTCAATGCGGCGGGGATCCGATTCCTCTCCCACAGCAGTCTTGATATCCGAACGCGAAAGCTCACGCAGGAAATCGTTGCACTCCTCTCCTTCCTCGATTCGCCGATTGACGATCTCTCATTCGCAACCCTCCTGCTCGGTGATCTCTTTCGCGTCTGCTCCCAACGTGATTCAAGGAACATCGACGTCGAATCGTTTCTGTTCAACGCCAGGCAAGCGAGTGAAGAGCCGCTCTATGTTCAATTCCGCCGTACATACCCGGAACTCTGGAATGCATACTTCGATCGTCTCTTTTCAGTCGTCGGATACCTTCCTCTCTATGACCTGACAGCAGAGATCTACAAGACGTTCAGGTGTTATGATATCATGCCGGAAGAGGAAGCAACACTGACAAAACTCCTGAACGTCATCCATACCTGTGAGCAATCCGGCATCCAGAATGTGAAAGACTTTCTCCAGACAGCCGAGCACGATCCCGAGAGTGATGAATGGAACATCGCGGTTGCACACGGGGAGGACGCCGTAACCATTATGACTGTTCACAAAGCGAAGGGGAAGGAATTTCCTGTCGTCATCGTGTTGCTCTATGATTCCGCGCGTCCCCCGGACAGTCTGTGGATTCACGAAGCGGCTGTGGGGGTCCAGCTGTTTCGCATGACCAAAGATCTTGCAGAACATGATCCACGATTGAAGCTCATCGTGGAAGAGCGCGCTGTCCTTGATGGTGCAGATGCCCTCAACAAGCTCTATGTGGCCCTCACCCGCGCAAAAAAAGAACTGTACGTTCTGTCGGTCAAAGCCGCAAGAGGGAAAAAGCCGTCGTGCTGGCTTCCTGAATCGGCGCACCAGAAAGGAACAGTGGCGAAAAGAAAGGGAGACAAACGGGCGGAGCAAGAAGTGAGTGCTTCCTCGCCACTCTCCCACGTGCTCACGCAAGGAATTCGGCGATATGGGGAGGAACAGAGTATTCGGCGCGCCGAGCGCGAAAGAGGCGAACTTGTTCATCAAATCCTTGAAAAGATTCATTTGATCGACGAAAACCTTGAAGCGCAGGTCGGTGAGATCGTCGAGAAAATCGTGCGCGAAGGCGGGACTATTGCAGATCCAAAGGAAATTCAGAACACCATTATTGAGACGATCAAGCTCGAAGCCCTTCGACCATTCTTTGAACGTCGCGAAGGACGTGCGGTGCGCATTGAACAGGAAATCGTCGCTCCGGAGGGAGATCTCTACAGAATCGACAGGCTGGTCATCGACGACGATTTGCTCACGGTCATCGACTTCAAGACCGGCCGCGAGGTATCTGATCACCGAAATCAGGTGAAGCGGTACATGGAACTTGCCGGCAATTGCTACCCGCGCAAAGGCGTGCGCGGCATCCTTGTGTATACAGACCTACGCATCGTGCGGGAGGTGACATGAGTACCGCACGTATCGTTGCCGCTGACCGCAATCTCATCAACGAAGTCGCATCGTCTCTGCGCTCGGTTGAACGGGACTATTCGTCCACGATCGTGGTCTTCCCCGGAAAACGCCCGGCACATTTCCTGAGAAAAGAGCTGGCAAACCGGGCGAAGGGCGCGATCATCCCTCCCCGTATATATTCATTCGATCTCTTCGTCGAATACCTCTTCCGTGATCTTCTTGGCGGCTCACAAAAGCTCCTTGATCCTCTCGACGCGGTCGCCCTGCTCTACGATGTGCACCTTCGTCTCGCCGGATCATTGGGGGGGGATGCCTATCGTTCGTTCGATCAATTTCTTCCTCTCGCACTGCGGCTGATACCGGAGCTGGAGGAGGTGACGCTGGCAGATGCCACAGCGCGTAAGATACGCGAAGGCCTTCGGCCGGTGTTGATTCCGAAATTTCATTCCCTTGCGGACTATTTCGAGGCCTTCTATCAGGAAGTGGCCGATCGCGGCTTCGTTACTCGCGCGACAATGACACGGGTTGTGGCTGATGGTCTCGCTGGCCTCGACGTAGGGGAGTCCGGGCCCGTAATCCTGGCAGGGTTCTATGCGTTCACAAACGCGGAAGGAAGAATTGTCAGACAGCTTCTGGAACGAGAACAGTTCTCCATGATCGTTCAATCGGGACCCGGATTGAAAAGTCAACTCGCACAGCTCGGAATCGAAGCACCGGAAGCGACCGAGGAATCGCCGGCTCGCAACCCTGCTGTGCATTTCCATAAATCGCCCGACATTCATGGGCAGGTTGCCGCTCTCGCCCGATTGCTTCAGCAACGCGTGCAATCAGGAGAGAGTCTGGATGAGCGGATCGCCATTGTTCTACCCGATGCGGCATCGCTCTTTCCGACATATCATGGAGCCCTCTCCCTTTTCAAGGATGATCAATTCAACATCGCCCTCGGATATCCGCTCGATCGAACCCCGATCTGCGGGCTCTTCATGACCCTGCTGGAGCTTGCCTCGGAGACCCGGGAGGCGAAGTTCACGCCGGCATCATACCTGCGCGTTGCACTTCATCCTTACATCAAAAGCATCCGACTGAAAGACCGCACGGATCTCACGCGCATGATCATGCATGCCGTTGAGGTGCATCTCCAGGAGTATTCGCTCGGTATGCTCTTTCGTCTTGAGGATCTCGAGCAGCATCCAGGAGTGTTGAAAACAGCAACCGCAGCTATTCGATCAGTCCTGCCGGAAGTCATGGAGGATGATGTGTCGGTCCACCTGAAGGTCATCCACGACAGAACGATACGACCCTTTCTCTCGTGTGAGTCTCTCGGTGTGTTTGCCGACCGTGCAACGGATTTGCTGAATTTCATTTTCGACGAAAGCACCGCACGGTATCATCCCCTCTTTCTCCCCTATGCAGAGGAAATGGTCACGCTGTTCGAGCGGATGAAATCATCGCTCTTGAGCGCTCAACGCTTTTCGACTCCTCAGCAATACCTGACATTCTTCCGTCACGCTGTCAAAGAACATTCCGTTCCCTTTTCGGGCACTCCGCTCAGGGGAATTCAGGTTCTTGGCTTACTCGAAACGCGTAACCTCCGGTTTGATACGATCTATATGCTGGCCGTCAACGATGACGTGATTCCGGGAAAGCCGGGGCAGGATATGCTCCTTCCGCAAAAAATCCGGCGTATGCTCGGCCTGGAGACGCACACGGAGCGAGAGCGACTGAAGGAGTACTACTTTGCGCTGGCGCTGAGCGGTACGAGCGAAGCCCACCTGTTCTACACTGAGCGGGAAGGGGGGAGAGAAGAGAAAAGTCGATTTGTCGAAAAACTGTTGTGGGAGGATCAGAAACGCCGCGGAACGACTCTCCCGTCCGAACGGGAATTCACGGTTCGGTACCGGGTAAATCTCTCCAATCCCGAACCCGGCGCTGTACGCAAGACGGATGAAATGATCGCGAAGTTCCGCAACGGACACTGGTTCGGCGCAAGCCAGCTCGATGATTATCTCCGCTGTCCTCTCCGCTTCTACTATCGTCATGTTCTCAAATTGAGTGTGCGAGAGAATGTGTCGGATGAAATTGACCGGACTGTGATTGGAACCCTGGTTCATGATGTTCTGAAAGTTTTTTTTGAGTCGGCCTGCAATGTGAGACTCAACCGCACGCATCTGGATGAGGAGCGTCTGGAGAACATCATTGATACGGTCGCGCGAGAGACTTTCGGAAAAGCGCTGCCGATTCCAATTCAGCTCTCCCTGCGACAGGTGAGCCGCCAGCTAAGGGCATTTATCAGGAATCACCAGATGTCCCTGATCGGCGACCAGGAGGTTGTCATTCAGGATCTCGAAAAGCGTCTGCAAGTCGAGAAAGACGGCTATCGATTTGCCGGCAGAGTTGACCGCATCGAGAGGCGCGGGGACCGGCTGTTCATACTTGATTACAAGACAGGGAACATTCGCGACAGCGGGCGTATCAGGGCTGAGAAGATTGATCCCGAAGACACCAGTACTTGGCAGAAGGGAATCGGTTCCCTTCAACTGCCGTTCTACACTCTTCTCTACGCGCAGGCACATGCGGTCTCACCGGAGCATCTCAGCCCGCGATATCTTCACCTCGGCCGAAACAAGATTGACGAGGGAATAGAGGTTGGAATGTCCATCGGGGGCGGTGCTGATACAGAGGCGTACCGTTTCGTGGAACCGCTCATATTCAAGATGATCGACGAAATTGTCGATATTGGGAGGGATTTCTACAGAACATCAGACCTGACGGCAAACTGTCCTGTTTGTCCGTATCAGATGATTTGCGGAACGCACTGGATGAAGAGACGGGATCATTAAGCCGGCGCACTTTCTCGACAACCGTTCGCCCGGAGGATTTGAAGCAAGTTGAATTTCACTCCAACCTCCCGTAAATTCATTCACAACCACACCAAACGACAATCCTTTGTCTTCCCTCATGAAACCAATCGATCTTGATGGTCATTCACTCACCGTTGAGGATCTCACGCTCCTGGCGCGGACTCGGAAACCCATTGCTTTGACACCGGAGGCGCGTCGGCGCGTGCAGGCATCGCGGGCGCTGGTGGATCGATGGATTCGAAACAACGAAGTGGTATATGGCGTGACGACCGGTTTCGGGGAATTCAGCAATGTGAGAATCGAATCGAAAGACCTGAATCAGTTGCAGGAGAACCTCATCACGAGTCATGCCGCCGGTGCCGGGGACTATCTCCCGAAACAGATCTCGCGGGGCATGATGGTTCTGCGCATCAACGCGCTGGCGAAGGGTTTCTCCGGAGTCCGGGTGGAATTGCTTGAACAGCTCATTGCGATTTTCAACAAGGGGATCATCCCGGTTATCCCGTCTCAGGGTTCCGTTGGGTCAAGCGGCGATCTCGTCCAGTTGTCGCATCTCGTTCTTGCGATGATCGGGAAAGGAAAAGTCTGGGGGCCCGGCAAGAGCGGAGGGGATTCCCAGATTGTTCCATCGGCACAGGCACTGAAGAAGGCCGGGCTGAAACCGGTGCGGCTTGCCCCGAAGGAGGGAATTGCGCTGATCAACGGAACGCAAATGATGACGGCGTTTGCCGGTCTTGCGGTCGCGGATGCGCGCCGACTCGCGGTCCTGGCCGATATTATTGCCGCGATGAGCGTGGAAGCCCTGCGCGGGAGCGACACCCAGTTCGACGAACGCATCCACAGGTTGCGGCCGTATGATGGGCAATCAACCGTTGCTCGCAACATGCGAAAACTGATGAAGGGGAGCGACATCCGGGAATCGCATCGGCACGGCGACCCTCGCGTTCAGGATGCGTATTCCATCCGCTGCATCCCGCAAGTCCACGGTGCATCGAGGGACGCGATCGACTATGTTCACAAGATCGTCTCGATTGAACTGAATTCTGCCAACGACAATCCTCTCATCTTCGCTGACGACGGCGTGCATCTGGAAGGGGGAAATTTCCACGGGCAGCCGATCGCGTTGGTCATGGACTTCCTCAGCATTGCCCTCGCCGAACTCGCGAACATCTCCGAGAGACGGATCGAACGATTGGTCAACGGTTCGCTGAGCGGATTGCCAAGGTTTCTGACGACGAAAGGGGGACTGAACTCCGGGATGATGATCGCGCAGTACACCGCCGCGTCGATCGTCTCCGAGAACAAAGTCCTCTGTCACCCGGCCAGCGTCGATTCGATCCCGACCTCGGCAAATCAAGAGGATCACAACAGCATGGGATCCATCGGCGCGCAGAAGGCGTGGCGTGTCCTGAGAAACGCTCAGACCGTTCTCGCGATTGAGCTCCTGTGCGCGGCGCAGGCGTTGGATTTCACCCGCTCCGGAAACGGAAAAAAGATTCTGAAAGCCGGACGAGGGGTCGAAGCCGCCCATCGCTATATCCGAAAACATATCCACCATCTCGACGAAGACAGAATTCTCTACGACGACATCCAGTCTGCTCTCGATATCGTTCTGGATGGAACGATACGAAAGGCGGTGGAGAATGAGACCGTTCCACTCGACTAGAAAGAGTTGACAACATGAAGATGAAGAAAGATCTCCTCCGATCGCTGCCAAAAGTGCTTCTCCATGATCATCTTGACGGGGGCGTGCGGCCGCAAACCGTCATCGACCTGGCGAAGGACACCGGCTACAAGAAACTGCCGACGACCGATCCCGACGAGCTTGCCGAGTGGTTTCATCGCGGCGCGACGAGAGGAAGTCTCCCCCTGTTCCTCGAGGGATTCGAGCATACGTGCGGCGTTATGCAGACGGAAGAAGCGCTGAGGCGGGTTGCGTATGAGACAATGGAGGACATGAAGGACGACGGCGTGGTCTATCTTGAAACCCGCTTTGCGCCGATCTTTCACACGGACAAAGGATTGCATCTCGAGACTATTGTGAAAGCGGTTCTCGAGGGATTGGAGGAGGGGAAGCGGGACTTCGGAGTTGAATACGGTTTGATTCTGTGTGCCATGAGGAACATGAATCCCCTGATCTCAAAAGAGATTGCCGAGCTGGCAGTCGATTTTCGCGCGCAGGGAGTTGTAGGGTTCGATCTTGCGGGTGAAGAGGGGGGGTATCCTCCGAAGAAGCACATCGAGGCCTTTCACTTCATCCAGCGGGAGAATTTCAATATAACGATTCACGCAGGAGAAGCGTTCGGTAAGGAATCGATCTGGCAGGCCATCCAGTGGTGCGGCGCACATCGCATCGGCCATGCCACCCGGCTCATGGATGATATGAGAATCAAGGACGGAGAAGTGCTGAGTATGGGGACCCTTGCGCAATACGTGCTGGACAAGCGCATTCCCCTCGAGATCTGCCTCACGAGCAATGTTCACACCGGAGCGGTGAAATCGTTGGACGATCATCCGTTCGGATATCTCTATCGATACAAGTTTCGGGTTACACTCAATACGGACGATCGACTGATGAGCAACATTACGCTGACGGATGAATACGATGTTGCGGCACGCGAATTCGATCTGACGCTCGACGATCTTGAAAAGCTCACCATCAACGCCATGAAGAGCGCCTTCATTCCGTACAAGCAAAGAATCCGAATCATTTACGATACGCTCAAACCCGGATTTGCGAGGGCACGAAAAGGGGTGGCAAAAAAGAACGCCAAGTAGTATATCACAGGGGGTGCATCTGTCCGCCGGAGGTCAGAATGAAACATGATCACATTCACTGGCTGGGTCATGCAAGCTTCTGGATTGACGACGCGGGAACAATCATCTACATCGATCCATGGAAACTCCCCGACACGTCTCCGAAAGCAGATATTGTCCTCATCACCCATCCCCACTTCGATCATTTTTCCCTTGACGATATCAAGGATATCCAGAAACAGGATACCATCGTTGCCGGTCCTGCTGAGGTTGCCCGGCAGGTTCATGCGACGGCTCTCACCGTGGAGCCGGACAAGGAATACAGCGTGGGAAAAGTTTCGTTTCGGACTGTCCCTGCCTACAATCTTGGCAAGGAATTCCATTCCAAGAAGGAACACTGGGTGGGGTACGTCATCACACTATCCAGCGGCCAGGTGATCTACCACGCAGGCGACACCGATCCGACTCCGGAAATGCGACGCGTCGCGTGTGATGTTGCACTCCTTCCCTGCGGCGGAACGTATACGATGACGGCGAAAGAAGCCGCGGATGCCGCGAACAGTATGAAGGTCACGGCCGTCATTCCCATGCACTGGGGAGATCTCGTGGGATCGGCGACGGACGCCCAGGAATTCGCACGTATTTTCAAGGGAGAGACGATCATCAAACAGCCCGAGGGCTGAGATGCGGTTCGTTATCGATCGCCATCTGGGTCGACTGGCCAAATGGCTTCGCACGCTTGGATATGACGCGTTCTTTCAGGTTGACTGTGACGATCGTACACTCGCTTCAGAATCCAGGAAACCAGATTCCCTCTTCATAACTTCATCCAAGCCGGTCACATCCCGTATTGATCCGATCCGCTCCATCGTTGTCGACAAAACCGATATTGGCAAACAGCTTCGTGAGATCATCTCGGCGACGGGGATTGATCTGCATGCCCAGTTGTTCAGTCGTTGTGTGATCTGCAACCTTCCGGTCAAGAAGGTCTCCAAGGAGGAACGGAGAGAGAAGATTCCTGAACGGGTCTTTGAGATGTTTGACGAGTTCACGGAATGTTCTTCCTGCGGTCGGGTGTACTGGATGGGGACCCATACCGCTCGTTTGATCAAGCATCTTGAAGAACTCATTGGAGGGAAGTAACTCCTCCGACACGGCCTGCACGGTGCATGCGGACGATGGTTCGACCCTGCCGCTCTGCAAGAAAAATCTCCTTGGTTTTCTGCATTCTGCCCCCTACCTTTGTATGCGCCATGACTCTTTGCAATCGTACCATAGCGAAAATTCCTTTCGTTCGAACATTCCATACGGTGCTCGCGTTTCTTCTTCTTATCTCCACCCTCGCAAATCCTTCATTCAATGAATTCTCTGAGCGGCAGCCGCTGGCCGCGCAGGCGATTGCTGAAGAAGGAAGTCATTCCGAGCTTCAGCTGTTCCAGCAGTTGAAATCCCGGGATGATCGGAAAGAAGGTCCTGCCAAAGAGCTCGTGCGAGGTGTCGAATCGACGACCGCTGTTCCGGGAGGCATCGCCCAACAAATTCGATCTTCCTTCTGTACCTCGCCCTATACGGTTTCTCTCCTCTACACCCAAACCACCGCGTCCGATCTGTAGCAGTCTCTTCGTGTCTCTTTCCGATGACGAGGCGTCGGCCATCGACGCCCATCCTTGACCTGTACAGGTTCTTGAGTCCGTTCTATGGATCAAGAGCCGCGTCGCGCAGGGACGAAAACGTTCACAATTATTTGACACAGAGGAGACTATCATGTCAATGCAAAAACAGGTGCCGCACGAAGCGGAAGAATCACCACTCGTATTCTACCTCTTCATCGGAGTCCTCGGATTGGCGGCAGTTGGTGCCGTCGCGTACCTCATCTTCAGCTGATATCATATTCGCGTGCAGGTTTTGCGATTGTGACTCAACATGCGCCGGAGTGTGTACTGTCGAGAGGGTCAACACTCTAACACAGGTCGAAAGGAGCGGGGATGGGAAGCAGCAGTGAGCGATGGGGATCGCGGGTCGGGCTGGTGCTCGCGATGGCAGGAAATGCCGTGGGGCTGGGAAACTTTCTTCGGTTTCCGGCTCAGGCCGTGGCCAATGGGGGAGGAGCGTTCATTATTCCGTACCTCGTTTCATTTCTCGTGATGGGAATACCGCTGCTCTGGATCGAATGGGGACTGGGACGCTACGGGGGACAACATGGCCACCACTCGACTCCCGGCATGCTGGATGTGGTGGGGAGGTCTCGGTTCTGGAAATACGTGGGGACATTCGGGATTTTCACCAACCTCACGGTGATCGCCTACTATACGTACATCGAATCGTGGACGCTGGGATATGTCTGGCATACGATCGCAGGGACGTTTCAGAACGCGTCGTCGACGGAGATCTCTCATTACTTCGACCAATATCTTGGCATCAGGAACGGAGGCGTCGTCAATGTGTCGCGCCAGGCGCTCTTCTTCTTCGTGGTCACGCTCGGTTTGAATCTGTGGATTCTCTCTCGTGGATTGATGAGGGGCGTCGAAATTGCGAGCAAGATCGGCATGCCGATTCTGTTGGGATTCAGCGTGTTTCTCGCGTTCCGCATTCTGACGATCAACGAGGGAGAACTCGGCGCAGTCAACGACGCGATTGCAGGCCTTAATTTTCTCTGGGAGCCCCAGTTCGATTCATTGACGAATCCAAAGGTCTGGATGGCCGCCGCCGGCCAGGTTTTCTTCACCCTCTCCGTCGGTATGGGCTCGATCCAATGCTATGCATCATACCTGAGAGAGAAGGAAGATATCGCCCTGAGTGCATCGTCTGCGGGATGGATGAATGAGTTCATTGAGGTCATTCTTGGCGGCTCGATCATCGTGCCCGTTGCAGTCGCGTATCTCGGCCTCGATTGGGTGATCGCGAACGTCGGCTTTGAGATGGGATTCCGGACAATGCCGACCCTCTTCCAGCACTGGGGACCCTGGTTTGCCGCCGCCGGAGGAATCGCATGGTTCGGCCTTCTCTTCTTCGCGGGGATTACGAGCTCACTCGCGATGGGGCAGCCCGTTGTTGCATTTCTCCAAGATGAGTTTTCTCTTTCTCGTGAACGATCGACACTGGTTCTGGGAATCGCCGTTGCCCTGCTGGCCGCGCCCTGCATCCTCTTCTATGAACTTGGGGCCTTTGATGAATTCGATTTCTGGGGAGGCACCTTCTCACTTGTCCTGTTTGCTCTGCTTGAATCGATTGCATTCATGTGGGTGTTTGGACGGGGGAGGGCGTGGGAGGAAATCACGCGAGGTGCAGAGATTCGGATCCCACGAATATTCTCCTTCATTGCAACATACATCACTCCCCTGTTTCTGATTGTGATCTTTCTCGGGGCGCTCGTCAAACCGATCGGTTCGGAGTGGACGTCGGCATTTGAATCGCTGTTCGCCGGCGACGGGTGGCCCCTTTCGCATGACAGCGTGCTGGGACGGTTGATGAACGTCGGTTTGGTGGATGCATCGGCGGGGAGTAGCGCTTCCCGCGAAATTCTCGTGCGATCTGGAACACGATTGCTGCTGACGCTGACGTTTGCCGCCATCGCCGGAGCAATCTTTGTCGCCTGGCGAAACCGACGGAAGGAGAAATCCGCATGAGCACAACCGCTCTCGTGATGATGTCGGCCACGTGGCTCGTCATCGCTTCCGTTGCAGGTGTTCTGTTCTATCGGATTGTCCGGACGAAGAAATCGGGCGACAGCCCGACGGAACGGTGATCGACGACTATCGAGTACCGTGAACGAGTCGGAGAAGCCGATCTTCTTCTGATTTGGGAACTCTCACTTTCAGACGAGCCACCAAATCATCGTAAAGAATTTCCTGGACTTCGCCGACGGTGTGGAGGTAAGAGATGAGCTTCTGCTCGTGCTGGGGAATGGCAACGTCAAGGACGGTGAAAGCCCGATCCATGAGCTGGAGAATACCATCCTTGAGCCCGAGGATGTTGATCCCCCGTATCGCAGAAATGAAAACCGGATTCGCATGATCCGCGGCGACGGTTTGTAGTGCACCGCGGTCAGTCAACCGGTCAATCTTGTTGAACACGATCAGGGTTGGTTTCTCGTGGGCTCCGAGCTCTTCAAGCGTCTCCCGAACGACATGAATCTGTTCGTTGTAGGTATGGGCAGAGAGATCAACGAGGTGAATGACCATGTCGGCTTCGGTAATCTCCTCAAGCGTGCTCTTGAACGAGGCGACCAGCGTGGGTGGAAGCTTTCGAATGAAGCCCACGGTATCGGTCATGAGGATGTTGATACCGGTCGTCAGGGGAACGATGCGCGTTGTCGGATCAAGCGTTGCGAACAGTCGATCCTCAACGAACACACCTGATCCCGAAAGAAGGTTCAGCAGTGTCGACTTGCCGGCGTTCGTATAACCGACGAGAGCGGCACGGAGATGCTTGGTCCGTCCCTTGCGCTGGGTGATGCGTTGCCGTCCGATTCTCTCCAACTTCTCCTTCAAGTGCGAAATGCGCGCACGCACCATGCGCCGGTCGGTCTCAATCTGCGTTTCGCCGGGTCCTTTCGTGCCGACCCCTCCATACTGCTTCGAGAGGTGAGTCCATTGCCGCGTGAGCCGGGGGAGGAGATACTCCAGCTGGGCAAGCTCGACCTGCGTTTTTGATTCCATTGACTTGGCGCGGGCGGCGAAGATGTCGAGGATCAACGCGCTCCGATCGATCACCTTGCACTGAATGACCCGTTCGAGATTGCGAACCTGGACGGCCGAAAGATCGTCGTCGAAGATGACGAGCGGAATATTCCGCTCGGTCACGAATGCGCACAACTCCTCGACCTTTCCCTTGCCGATGAAAGTTGCCGGATCGATGCGATCGCGATCCTGCGTGAAGCGCCCCATGACGATCGCTCCCGCAGTATCCGCCAACAGCGTCAATTCCTCCAGGGAATCTTCGACGGTCGATCGGGACGCATTGCGCGTCGAGACGCCGACGATGACACACGGTTCTTTGACGGCGCGAACAAGTTCAATCATTTCAGATTCCTGCAATCACTCGGTTGACGGTTGGAGCAGTTGCTCGGTTTCCCGGCGCCCCGAACGGGCCACGAGCATCTCGATGACGGCGACGGCGAGCGCCGCGATCAGGAAGACATTCCACAATTCTGTTCCGTATCGCGATTCCGTGACTTTGCGCTGAAGACTTGAAACGTCTGCAATCGTGGTCACCGCGGAGCCGTCGATGCCGTGTTCTTCAAGAATCCTCAGCAGGCGCGCCTCGTCTCCGCGTCTGACACGCGATTCGCGCGGATCCATATTCACGGAAATCTTTGCAAACGGTGTTGATCCAACCTCCACCGTAAATATACCCAATTGATCATCGAGGGAAAACTGGAGTTTCCTCCCCCGACGGTCAAGAGCGGCTGGAATCACCCGCTCTAATGCCGCGTCCCCCTTGATGACGGCGAATTCGGCCTGAGAGGGGAGGTCATGCAACACAAACTCTTCCCCTGCAATCCCGTCATATCGCTGAACGCGTGAGCGGCTAAGATACGAAACGGATTGACGGATCAGCGGCACAAACAAACTTTGGCCGGGGAAATCGGACCAACTCATATCGGCGCTCGTGGCGAATACAAGGATCCTCCCGCTGCCGAACTGTTGCTCGAGGAGAAACGTACTTCCATCTGTCAATGGAATGACCGGGAACGCCTGCGGTGACGATCGGTATCGAAGATGTTTCGTGATCACGGGGGAGACCAGGCGTGGCGGTTCTGCGTCTTCTCGACGGGGTCCCCGTTGTTCCGGCACACTGCGCTGGAACATTCCTTCGAAAAGGGGATGCTGCAAAGAGACGCGCTTAAATTCCACCGGGGGGGAATCCAATCTGGATGACGGTACGGGAGACCTTGTTTCCATTCGGTCGACTTGAGGGAGCTGAAACGCAGCCGCGATCGTCGAGTTGTACGTTGCGATGTCTGTTCCGGGCCCCGGAAAGTACATCAATCCTCCCCCCGATTCGGCAAAGCTGCGCAGAGAAAGAAGTTGCGTCTCCGAAAGGCGATCGGGGTCGACGAGAACGACAACATCGGTCTTCGAAAGAAGCGATGCCGAGAGGAGTCGGGATGGCGTGGTACGAACGTCAATGGATGTTGCCGTCCCCAGTCGGGTGGCGAGTGCAAGGCGCAAGTAGCGCAGATCGCTCTCGCTGCCGACGAGGAGCGTACGTATGGCGTCCGGCAGTCTCCAGGCGAAGGAGCGCCGATTGTCGAATGCGAGGTCGTCATCTTCCACTTCAACCCATCCTTCCAGGAACCCGGACTGTGAGGGAGTGAAGGCAAACGTCACATCGGCGGATGCGCCGGCCGGAATGTCGAGCGCACGCTGCGCGATTCGCGTTCCTTGAACAAAAAGACTCACGACGTGATTGTCAACCGGACGATCGCTTTCGTTCACAATGCGGGCAATCAGCGTGATCTCTCTCCCCGGCTCAATCATGATATTCTCGGTCCACAAGCGCTCAATGCCAAGATTTCGAATCCTGTTCGATCCCACAGGGATGACGAAAACAGTCACGTCGTCATGCGAAATCGAAGCGGTCGGCATCAGGCGATCGCCTTCGAGAAGACCTTTCTGAAGATCGGAGATGATGTAGAGTTCTTTTTGGATGTGCGGGGAGGAGGAGAACAATTGCGAGCTTTTCTGCAGCGCTTCGGCAAGAGTCCCTCGAACAAGAGAGGGACGCAGCTCCTCAAGTTGGCGGGCGGTGAATGACTTCGTCCTCGGCTGTTGTGTTGCCGAATCGCCGGTCATCATGGTGCGGGAGAGGGGGAGAAGCGAGACCTCATCGCCGTCGTTGAGGAGATCCAAGAGGGTGGCCGCAATCTGCCGCGCCTGCTTCATGTATTCCCCATGTTCATCGATATCAGTCATGCTTTGGGAATCGTCAATGATGATCATGGCGGTTGCGGCGGCGCGCGTCCCTGCCAGACCCGATCGTTCAAGCCGAATGGTGGGTCTTGCGAAGGCAAGGACGATGAGGATTACGAGAAGCGTGCGGAGGAAAAGCAGAAGGAACTGGCGCAGTTTGAGCTTTCGGATTTTCGTTCGTTGAAGCTCCTTGATATAGGTCAGGCTGCTGAACTCGATCGTTCGCAATTTCCGGAGATTGAACAGATGGAGGAGAATCGGAATCGCTGCAGCGACAAGGCCGATGAGTGCCAGTGGATTCAGAAAGGTCATTTGCGTCTTCGGATCGAATCGTGCCGTGGTGAATGCCCGTCTCAACGTACTCCGATATCGAAGGAAATGCAAGATGTGGATCACGACTCCTCGCGACGTTTGATCGGAGCCGTCGAGAACTCGGATTGATATTCGCATCATATTTCGGTACTTTGCCGCCGTCGTTTGATCTCACTGCTCTCCATGAAGACCTCGACATCCCTCACGCTTTGTATTCTCCTCACGGGAGCTCTGACGTTCACGTCGGAATCCCAGCCGCTTGAAACTTCCTCGCGATCGTGGATTATCAGGCCGGCGCTCAGCAATGAACCTGAAAAAATTCCCACCATCGTTCCACACAGTCATGCCAAACGTCCCAAGGTGGCGTTGGTTCTGAGCGGGGGAGGAGCCCGGGGCATTGCGGCCATCGGCGTTCTGAAATCTCTCGAGAGGAATGAAATCCCCATCGATCTCATTGTGGGAACGAGTATGGGCAGCACCGTCGGGGGATTGTATGCGTCCGGGTATTCCATCGAACAACTCGAAGCGCTGGTTGATTCGACGCGCTGGGACGATCTCCTCGCGTTCGGCGAGGAGACCCGCCGCCGGGATTTGTTCCTCGACCAGAAGATCGCGGATGATCGAAGCATTCTGGTTCTGCGGTTCGATCGATTTCAACCGATACTCCCCGAAGCAATCTCCACGGGCCAGCGGCTGACCGACTATCTGAATATTCTTTCCCTTCAGGGTCTCTACCATCCGAATCCATCGTTTGATGACCTGCGCATTCCGTTCCGCGCAGTGGCGACCGATCTCGTGACAGGAAGACGCGTGGTGATCGATCGCGGAAGTCTGGCGATGGCGATGCGCGCCAGCATGACCGTCCCGCTGCTGTTCAGCAGCGTCAAGCGCGATACGCTGCAGCTCCTGGATGGCGGCCTCGTGGCAAATGTCCCCGTTGACGTGGCGCGGGAGCGCGGCGCAGACGTGGTCATTGCGGTAGACGTGACCAGCCCCCTTCGCCCTGTAGCTAAACTCAATGCCCCGTGGGAGATTGCGGATCAGATTACGTCGATCATGACCCAGGCCACGAATCAATCGCAGCTCGATCGAGCGGACGTTGTGATCCGCCCCCCGCTGACCGATCGGATTTCGTCGGATTTCTCAGACCTTGATTCACTGATCATCGTGGGCGAGAAGTCCGCAGATGCCGTCATGCCGCAACTCCATGCCATTCTCTCGAAGCGACAGGAACGCATGTTTCAACAATCGCTGACGGGGGGGGAATTTCGCAACAGCCGGTTTTCCTTCAATCGTTCCGTGGTCGGAGAACAACACGCCGCATGGATCGACTACCTCACGTTGCTGCGTCCGACGGATGAGGCGATGGTGCGGCACATTGTCTCTACCCTTCATGCATCCGGACAGTTCGCCGAAGTATACGCCCAGATTGTCGAAGATCCGGATTCGACACTCGTGGTCCTTCGCGCCAATCCGCATCCGGTGCTCCGTTCGGTGTCGTTTGAGGGCAATCGAATCATCCCCCCGGACTCGATCCTCCGGCCGTTTCTTCCCCTGCTCGGAAAACCGATCAATGCGCACGACTGTCTTGACGCCATGGAGCAGTTGCTCGGGATGTATCGTGATCGGGGTCTCTCGCTGGCCCGCATTCGAGGGACGCACTTTAATCATGACACCGAACATGCAACGATCTATCTGGAAGAAGGGACGATCCATCGACGAACCATTCAAGGTACTCGTCGCACCCGGGATTACGTGATCTGGCGCGAACTGCCGTTCAAACAGGGAGATGTGTTTCAGGTGGCGAAGATTGCCGAAGGGATGCGGAACATCTATAGCACCAATCTCTTCGAGCAGGTTGCGATGAGCGTGCAGCAGGAAAGTGATAGCGCCCGTTCCCAGGCGTTGATCATCGATGTGAGGGAACGATACACCGGATTGATGCGATTTGGTCTCCGCATCGACAACGAACGAAATCTCCAGCCCTCGATCGACATGCGCGAGGAAAACTTCCTCGGGATCGGATCGGAAGTGGGATTGAGGTTCTTCGGTGGCTTGAGGAATCGTACGTACAGCGCCGAGTTCCGCGTCCCGCGCATCTTCAACTCATATCTCACGTTCACGCTGAGAGGCTACTACTCAATCCACGACGTGAACGTCTTTGAAAACGAGCCTATCGGCAAACCGAACCGATGGAATAGAGTGCGAATCGGAGAGTTCCGGGAAGAGCGCGAAGGGGTACTTGCCGTGTTTGGAACGCAACTTGAGCGGCTCGGCTCAGTGACGATCCAGGGGAGGTATGAGAACCAAAATGTCTGGAGCATTTTCGGCACGCCGATCCCGGATCAACACTTCCGGTTCTTCACGCTGAAGTTCGGCACGACGATCGATACCCAGGACCGCTATCCCTTTCCGCGTGACGGAATCCTCATGAACTTTTCCTATGAGTACCCGCTCTTTCGGCGAAAGTCGGGCATCGGCTACACGAAACTCTCGTTCAACTACGAGAGCTTCCAGAGTCCGCTGCAGAGACATACCATCCGGCCGCGACTTTTCTTTGGATTCGCGGATGAGACCCTGCCCATCACCGAACAGTTCTCTCTCGGAGGACAAGATCTCTTCCTTGGCCTCCGTGAGGATGATTCACGCGGGCGCCAGGTGTTGGTGGGAAGTCTGGAGTATCGCTACTTCCTTCCCTTCAAGATTTTCTTCGACTCGTACGTGAAGCTGCGCTACGACATTGGGGCGATTTGGGGAACGCCCGAAGAAATCCGCCTCAAGGATCTCCGGCATGGGATCGGCGGTGGATTGTCTCTCGATACGCCGATTGGACCTGTGGAGATGTCCGTGGGCCAAAGTTTCTATCTGCAGAAAGAACTGCTGGAGCATCCACTCAGCTTCGGGCCCGTTGTTGTGTATTTCTCAATCGGATATTCATTCTGAGAGAAGCAGAAGCGGGCTCTGCGCGTCTCCAGCCGATACGAAAACCAAAGGAGTCTACCATGGCAACAAAACCCCCGTCGTCTGTGCAGACAGCATCCGCCGCCTCGCTGGAGAAGATCGCGTACTCGCTTGTCGAAGATATCCCGCTACGCGAGACCAATGATCGCGATCGTCTTGGCTATTGTCTCTGGATCTGGTTGACAGAGGGGAAGGGTTCGCTTGAACAGGCGATCGTAAACGCCGAACCTCGAAGTTCGCTTTCAACCGAAGAAATTGCCGGGATTATTCAGAAGAAATTGAAGGAGAAAAACATTCCTTCCCCCGCGACGATCGCGTGATCGCCTGACATGCTGGAGGAATGAATGGGGAGAGAGATGCCGGAAGGGTGGTCGGTTCTACGATTGTGCCGCACGTGAAACGATTCGAACATAATCGACGAACGTGTATCCGTCGCGTTTGTCCGCGTTCTTAACCGCAAATGTTGTCCCGATGAGGTGCTCGTACTCCGGGAAGTACGTATCTCCCTCCACCTCGCGATCAATAAGAGTCAAGTGCATTTCATCTGCGAGCGGAAGAATCTGCCTGTAAATTTCCCCGCCGCCAATCACAAAAATCTTTTCCTCTGACGCCAGGTTTTTTAGCACCTCCGCAAGCGAAATGTACGATTCCACTCCGGAGAGGGGGCGCGACGAAAGGACCACATTGCGTCGTCCCTCGAGGGGTTTCCCGATCGATTCATATGTGCGCCGTCCCATCAACAGCGTGTGTCCCATCGTCAGCCGCTTAAAACGCTTCAGATCTTCCGAAATATGCCAAGGCATCTTCCCTGCCTTGCCGATGACCCGATTCTTCGCAACCGCGGCGATGATGATGATCTTCACACCGCAACCTCAAATTTGATTGGCTCGGCACATTCGTACCCAATCAATCGGAAATCATCGAACTGTAATTCGTCCAGTGGCTTCCGAGCGATTTCCAGTCTGGGGAGCGGGAGAGGTGCTCTCGTGAGTTGCTCCCTCAAACCGTCGACATGATTGACATACACGTGTGCGTCCACAATGGTATGGCTGAAGAATCCCAGCTTCAGGCCGACCTCCTGAGCGATCGCCTGTGTCAGGAGGGAGTACGCAGCGATGTTGAAGGGAATGCCGATGGCGATATCCCCCGAGCGCTGGGTGAGATGGCAGTTGAGTTTGTCTTCCTGAACGTTGAACACGAACGCAAAGTGACAGGGAGGCAGTTTGCTGAACAGCGCATTCCCCGGCTCCCATGCCGAAACCACCATCCGGCGCGACGTCGGACTGGTCTTCAGAAGATGGAGAATCTTGCCGATCTGATCGACCTCGACAACTTCATATCTGCCGGTGGTTTTGTTGATTTGCGCGCTGGGAAACCGGCGCCAGTACCTGCCGTATGCCGTTTCGAGGTTTCCCTCTGCGTCGGCCCAGGCATCCCAGATCCTGGTCTGTTTCCGCAAGTTCCGGATGTGATCATCTCCGGAGAGGTACCAAAGGACTTCGTGGAGGATGGAATTGAAGTTCATCTTTTTCGTTGTCAAGAGCGGAAATCCCTTGCTCAGATCGATCTTGTAGTGCTCCGCAAAGAGGGAGATTGTGTCGACTCCTGTGCGATTCTTCTTCAGAGTGCCTTGCGTCAGGACTCGTTCAACAAGATCATGATACTCTTTCATGGTACCCTCAGTTTGTACAAACTCCCGTCATGCGGCGCCGCGGGTGGGATCTACCGGAGGAGCCGCTGGAGATGATGTCCGAGATGAAACGGAGGAATTCGGCAGATGATGAACTGCGCAAACATACGAGAAAGATCGGGGAGATGCAATCGGTTGAACCGGGCGACCGACGGCATCCGCCCGTTCATCATAACGCGTAATTCAGGATTTTCGAGACGAGCTTCGCTGTGGTCAGGTTCGGATGGGAAAGCCCCTTCATCGGCGCGAGCTCAACGACATCGAATCCAACGATGGTCTTCTTTCTGGCCACCTGACGCAGGCACTGGAGCACTTCATTCCAATACAGCCCATTCGGCTCCGGTGTTCCCGTGGCAGGCATGATCGAGGGATCGAACGCATCAACGTCGAACGTGATGTAAACATGATCGGTCAGTGCTGCGACTACAAAATCGTCCCACGTTTTGAGGAAGCGCATATACGTGCCGTCTCTGATGCCGTGCGCATAGAAGGTCTTCACTCCACGTGTGCGAATGAAGTCCGCCTCCTCCTTGCACTGGGCACGGATCCCGACCTGAACGACCCGCTGGGGATCAAGCATGTCGCAGATCCGCATCATCACGCAGGCGTGACTGTACTTGCTTCCCTGGTATTCGTCGCGCAAGTCGGAATGGGCATCGAACTGAAGGATCGAGAGATCGGGGTACTTCTGAAGATACGCTGCCACGGGAGCCGACGAGATGGTGTGCTCGCCCCCAAGGGTCACGACAAACTTTCCCATCGAAAGAAGGTCCTCGACCGCCTGCTGGATGAGACGGAGCGCGTCGGCATCTTTCTTTCCTTTGAAGTTGATCGGAGGAAGAGTCGCAATGCCGGCGTCTCGAAAGATCTCGCGTGTGGTCTCTTCGTCATAGAATTCGACGTACTGGGATGCCTGGAGAATTGCCTTCGGCCCCAGTTTCGTTCCACCTCCGTAGCTCACGGTGTGCTCATACGGCGCGGAGACAATCGCGACCCGTGACGTTTCAAGCGATGAAAACTCTTTTTCAAGGCCGAGGAAGTTCGATCGTTTCGGAAGGGTCTTTGCCATATCGCCTGTTCCTTTTGCTGAAAATCCAGACCCCAATATATCGCATCGAGGGAGGATATTCAAGTCGGCGTACGTCTTGACAAACATTTCAATTGTCGCGATAATGACGCACCGCAGCAATTCTATGAAACGGACCTCGATAAGCTATCTCATATTTGCACTCCTCGTTCTTCTCTGGTGCATATTGATTGTGACGGCACCTTTCCTGCGCGCGTCGGACTTGAACAACCCGATTTCGGGCTTGCTCTACGACGGTTTTGGAACCATCTGCCATCAGATTGATGGGCGGTCGTTTCATGTTGCAGGAGAAAAATTCGGCGTCTGTGCCCGATGCGCGTCGCTCTATTTCGGATTCTGTTTCTCGTTGTTCCTCCTTCCCCTGGTGGCGAGATCTACCGACCGCATCGTACCGCCAAAAGCGGTCCTTGTTCTTCCTGCATCATTGATGCTGGCAGACGTTGCGTTCACGCTTCTCGGTGTCTGCGAGAGCACGATGCTGACGAGAACGCTCACCGGTGGATTGCTCGGGATGGCGCTCCCATGGTTTATCGTCCCTCCGCTGATAGATTCGCTTGATCGAGTACAAATTCAAATCCGCGCCCGCCGTTCACACCTACAACCCGGAGAATAGCTGATGGAAGAAAAACCGAACAAAATACGTGTTGCCCTCATCGCGGGAGCCCTGATCGGCGTCGTTTCGGGCGTTCCCGGACTGAATCTCGTCAACTGCTGTTGTTGCGCCGGAGTGGTGATGGGCGGACTTCTTGCGACGTATCTGTACCTGAAGGAGTTCACTCCTCAGATGCCGTCGCTGGAGTCATCCGATGCGTTGATTCTTGGCATCTTCACGGGCGTGGCGGGAGCTTGCTCCGTGACTGTGGTTGAGCTTCTCATCCGCTTGCTCTTCGGAGGCATCGGAGATGAGTTCGCCATGTCGTTTATGGAACAGCTGATCGGGTGGATGGAAGAGAGCGCGAATGTTCCGCCGGAAGTGGTTGATGAGATGCGGAATCAGGTGCAGCAGTCCCTTGAAGGGTCCGATTCGTTCTTCGGGGTCCTTTCGGGACTCTTCATAACGTTGATTCTCTATCCTATTTTCGCCACGCTGGGAGCAATGCTCGGATACGCGATCTTCAAACCAAAACAACCTCAGACAACACAGACGACGTGAGGGTGACATGACACGTAGACTCCAATTGCTTGTCCTGATGCTTCTCTCCTTGACCGTGGTCCGCGCGCAGTCGGATAGTGAGCTCATCCTCGAGGTGCTCAATAATCAAGCGACGGCGTGGAACCGAGGAGACATTGAAGGGTACATGAAGGGATACTGGAACTCGCACGAGACGCTGTTCCTGAGCGGAGGAAAACTCACGGCAGGATACCAGCAGGTCCTGGAGCGCTTCAAGAAATCGTACGACACAAAAGACAAAATGGGGAAGCTCAGTTTTGAGGAGGTCACTGTGAGGATGCTCTCGGCGAACGCCGCCCTGGTTCATGGCATGTGGGTGCTCCACCGGCGGGTCGATCAGCCGTGGGGGAGATTCACTTTGATCTTCGAACGCAAACAAGGGGATTGGAAAATCACACACGATCACACATCATCCGGAGATGAGTAGCGGATCTGCTTCCACGACGCGTCGAAATGATCTTCCACCGGCTCAACGGATACGCGACGCCGGAACGCACTGCATCCTGCCGTGGGCACGCGGCCCGGTACACCCCTGCTTCCGCATCCCAATCCTGATGTTGTCTCGACACCGCCATGGTACTCCAAGTCTCTGTCGTGGTTGCCCCGTGTCGTGCCGCAATGATCATGCCAATTGAGGCCTCCGTGTGAACGACCTGAAGAACACACTTGTGCTTGCCATTGCTGTGTGGCTCGTTCATTCGGCGGTGTATGCACAGCCGAAGTCCGATCATGGTCTGATCGTCGGCACGGTCCGGGATCAAGAGACGCACGTCCCCCTTGGGGGAGCAAATGTCCGAATTGTGGGTTCGAACATCGGAGCGGCGACCGCAACGAGCGGTGCGTTTCGGATTGAAGGGATTCCCCCCGGAACGTACGTTGTACGGGCGAGCATGGTGGGCTACGCTGACGTTCTGAAGACCGATGTGGTGGTGACCTCAGGGAGAGGGACACAGCTGATGATCGAGCTCTCTCAAATCGCGCTTGAGCTTCGTGAGATCACGGTGCAATCTTCCTATTTCTCAAGGCCTCAGGAACTTGCCACAAGTTCCCACATCCTCAATTTCGAGGAGATACGGCGTTCCCCGGGCGCGTCGGAAGATGTCAGCCGCGTCATGCAATCGCTTCCGGGTGTCGTGCTCAACACCGATCTGCGGAACGATCTCATCGTAAGGGGCGGAAGCCCATTCGAGAATTACACCTCGATCGACAATCTGGAGATCCCGACAATCAATCATTTTGCCACGCAGGGGGCGACCGGCGGTTCCATCGGGATGGTCAACACCGAACTGATTCGCGATGTCACGTTTCTGACCGGCGGCTTTCCCGCGAAGTACGGCGATCGGCTCTCTTCGGTGATGGACATCGAACTTCGCGAAGGGAATCGGGATCGCACCGGCGGCAAGGTCAACCTCAACGCTGCCGGATGTTCGCTCATCGGCGAGGGACCACTCGGCTCGAATGGATCGTGGCTCGTCTCAGCGCGAAGAAGCTATCTCGACTTTCTCCTCAAGAACTTTCACTTCGCCGGCATCACCATCGTCCCGAACTATATCGACGCCCAGCTCAAGCTGACTCAGGATCTCACCGCCAGCGACAAGCTGATGGTGCTGTTCGTCGGAGGAGTCGACGACGTCAAGTTCCAGAATGTGGATCCCGAAAACATGGGGATCAATCCCGATATCTCCGGGCTCGACAAGGTGGAGAGCGATCTTCATCAATGGATGGTCGGAGGCACGTGGAAACGGCTCTGGGGAACGTCGGGATACTCGATCGTGGGACTGGGCATGACGGAGAACTACTACTTCACCGATATCGATGACAAGGATGGACGGAAGACGTATCGCAACCGATCTGTTGAGCGGGAATACGGCATGAAGATCGATGCGTCGTTCAATCTGGCAAAGGGAAACCAGGTTTCATTCGGCGCGGGGATGAAAGCGATTGCGATTGACCATGAGATCTTTCTGAAGGCAGACACGAGCCGATGGGCGAACCGAGCCACCGGTTCCGGCATTTTCCCTCAGCTGAGTTATGATAAACGCTTTCCCGCTCTCAAACTCTCCGGCTATGTTCAATACAACCGATGGTTCTTCAACCGCTGGTCACTTGTCCCGGGTCTCCGCATCGACTACTTCAACCATGTCAATCACGGTCTCAGTATCAGCCCAAGACTTGCGGCGAGGTTTCATGTGTCGGAGAAATCATCCTTCAACGCCTCGTACGGGATTTACTTTCAGACGCCCGCGTACATCTGGCTCACGACGGATGAACGAAACCGGAAGCTCAAACCCATTCGCTCAGACCATTACATCATCGGCTTTGAACATCTCGTCCAGGATGATTTCAAACTCACTGTTGACGTCTACAGGAAAGAGTATCGGGATTATCCGGTCAGCGGATACATCCCATCGTACATCCTTGTCAACGGGGGATCAGATGCCGGCGCCTTCATTGCGGGGGATTTGCGCAGTCAGGGGAGCGGAGCCATCAACGGCGTGGAGATCTTTCTCCAGAAGAAGCTGACAACAGACTACTACGGCACGGTGAGTTATTCATACTCCGTGGCACGCTACCGCGCACTCGATGGAATTGAACGACCCGGCCGGTTCGACTACGGCCATGTCTTCACCTTCATCGGCGGATACAAGATTTCTCCGACTCTGGAAGTGAGCCTCCGGTGGCGCTATGCGGGGGGAAATCCGTACACACCGATCGATGAGTCTCTCTCCCGATTGCTCGGGCGTGAAGTCATGGATCTCAATCGCATCAACTCGTCGCGCTTTCCCGCCTACCATCGGCTTGACGTGCGAACCGACTATCGGTTTTCGCTCGCGTCACTGCAGTGGGTGGCCTACATGGATCTTCAGAATACATACAACCAGAAAAACGTCTACCACTACATCTGGAACAAAAGGGACCAAAAGGTCGTCACCGTCCATCAGTGGTCCTTTCTCCCCGTCATCGGATTAAGCATGGAGCTTTGAGTTCGTCTGGCTTTGTAGAGCGACAAGTTTCGGCGCTTTTCATTTCGTAGAGCAACCGATCTGGTCGCCCGACAACCTACTTCTTTAGCAATTCCAACGCCGCCGTTGTCAATGTCTTCACTCCAGCCCGGATCGAGGGTTCGGCCAAAGGGGCAAACTGACTCGAGTGCAGTCCGGGAAGCGGGACCCCTTCCGTCACATGGCGCTTCATGAGGGCCGGATCGACCGTTCCGAGCCAGAAGAGACAAATCGGAACGGATTGGTCTTCGAGACCGTATCTCCCAAAATCCTCAGCACCCATCACGGGGTCCTTCTTCACGACGTTCTCTTTCCCAAGAGCCGGCCGGAGCGCCTCAGCAAGGCGAAGGGTAAGTGCGGGATTGTTGTACGTGGCAGGAAGAAAATTGTCGCGGTCTGTTGTTACGATTGGCATCCGATCGGCAGGGATGCCCGCGGCTTGGGCTGTCCCATGCGCAATTCGTTCGACGGCATCGAGAATCGCGAAATGAACTTCACGTTTGTACGATCGTACCGTAAGCTGAAGGTGAACATCATCCGGGATGATGTTGTGCTTCGATCCTCCATGAATCGAACCGACGGTGACGACAGCCGGCTCAAGAGGAGAAATCTCGCGGCTGACGATCGACTGGAGGTTGACGACGAGTTGAGACGCGACAAGGACAGGATCTTTCGCGCCGTGCGGATACGCGCCGTGCCCGCCAACTCCCCTCACAACGATATCAACTGACGAGACATTCGCCAACGCGTAGCCGTCGCAATATCCCACTTTTCCGGCCTCCGTCAACGCATCGGCATGCAACGCGATCGCGTAATCGGGTTTCGGAAATCGTTGATACAATCCATCTTCGAGCATCGCCTGCGCTCCGGTCCCCGTTTCTTCTGCAGGTTGGGCGACGAGCACAAGTGTCCCGCGCCATCTGTTCTTCAGTGCGTAAAGCGATTTTGCCGCGCCGAGAAATGCGGTCATGTGGAGATCGTGACCGCAGGCATGCATCACTCCAACCTCTCTTCCAGCCTCGTCCTTTGTCGTCACTTTGCTAGCGTATGGGAGTCCCGTATTCTCTTCGAGAGGGAGGGCATCCAGATCCGTTCGCAGCAAAACGGTCGGGCCGGTGCCGTTCTTCAGCACGGCGACGATGCCGTAGGAGGTGTATCGGGGATTGCGATATGCTCCAACCCGCTCGGTGACATCGTACCCGATTGCGCGTAGTTCACGAGCAACAAAGGATCCCGTTTTTTCTTCGAAATGAGAGAGCTCGGGATTCTCATGGAGGTATTTGTAGGTTGAGAGGAGTGCGGAGATCTCTGCATTGAGAAGGGTGTTGAGATTGTCCTGAGTGTGTGCGGGGTGAACGGAAAGCAAAAGCGCGACAAGGGTGGCGGCAAGAGATCTGATTCTCATGATGCTCCTGTGTTGGATCACGTTTAGTTCGTGCTGTCGAGAAGAATGAGCACGCGTTTGGTGAATTCGAATGCGAGGGCCAGAGCGCTGGGGGAAAGATGGGACGAATTGTCTTGAGGCGTGTGCATTGTGCGGAGGACGATGGGGAGGTTCTGTCGATCGATCGTGTCTCCCCGTACGAATGCCGCAAGCCGATCTGCATCTCCGCGTGGAACGACGGAGATCGAAATATTTTCCAGCCCTGCATCGGCAAATGAAAGATGATCGGATCCCGGATAGAACGCATGTTCCTGGAATCGCGCGCCGAGCTCTCGCGAAGCTTTCCGGACAATCGGCATAATCGTATCGTCATCCCCTTCCCCAACCGGACCGACAAAGATCTCATCCCCCACTCCAACAACGTCAAGATTGATCATCGCGCGGTGTCGTTCCCGGCTCGTTGCACGCTGAACGTAGAAGATCGAACCGAACAGACCCTCCTCTTCCTGGTCAAAGAACACAATGTCCACTCGATGATTCCATGACCTCTTGTGCATCGACTGGATCAATCCTAAGAGAACAGCCACGCCGCCGCCGTTGTCGTTGGCCCCGGGGGAGCCCGGCACGGCATCAAAATGGGCTCCGAGAACGATGGTGCGTCTTCCGCTTCCAAGCGAGACAACGATGTTCTCCCCCGTAATGCGGGTCTTCCTGCGCGGGGTGACGAGCGTGGTATCGAATGTCATTGTGCGATAGGGGACGTCCATCGCCCTGAGCTGATACGTGATGTACTGACGCCGTCCCTCCGGAGATCTTCCCTCGATTCCGCGAACCAGCTCAAGTAACCATGGCCCGACGGCCTCGGGGTCATCAGGAGGAGAAAATCCGACGATGAACGTAATGAGGAGAGCCAGAACAATCATGATTGTTGCACGCGTGCCCTTCGACCGGTTTTACTTTTTCAGTTTGATGCGGAAGGTCGTTCCGTGTCCCGGTCTGCTTTCTTTGAGCGAAAGCTTTCCTCTGTGGTAGGATTCGATGATGCGTTTTGAGAGACTGAGCCCGAGTCCCCATCCGCGGGTCTTCGTGGAGAATCCCGGTCGGAAGACGTCTCGCCGATGAGAGGGATCAATCCCTTTTCCGTTGTCGGTGACATCGATGATGACCGAATGCGCGGTCTCGTCGATCGAGATAGAAATCCATCCAAGCCCCTCTTCGATTGCATCCAGGGCGTTCTTGATCAGGTTTTCGATGACCCATTCGAACAATTCACGGTTGAGCATGCAGCGAGCCGACTGCCCATCCTTGAGGATGAGCGAAACTTTCTTGCCGGTATTCGGAATTCGCCGCTCGAAGTACTTCAGCACGCGTTCGATCACCTCGGTGACATTCTCCTCCCTCAGATCGGGTTTTGAGCCGATCTTCGAGAAGCGGTCTGCGATCTTGCTCAGCCGGAGAAGATCGTTTTCCATGTCGTGAAGCGTTTGCGCGAATTCCGGATCTCGCGATCCTTCATCGGACTTCAGAAGTTCGATCCATCCCATCATGCTGGAAATCGGCGTGCCGAGCTGATGGGCGGTTTCGCGTGCCATACCGACCCAGATGTTGCTCTGCTCATGCCTCTTGACGTAACTGAAACTCACGTATCCGATGAAGATAAACAGCGCGACGAGGGCGATCTCCACGTACGGAAGCCACCGGAGCGTGGTGATCAGCGGAGATTCGCCGTAGTGGACGACGGTGAGAACGACCGAATCCTTGTGCGTAACATAGATGGGCTCGTTCATCATGTCCATCTCGGCGACAATTTGTCGCAAGAGCGCGCGTTGACTCTCCGGACTTGCCGAACTGTCGATATCAATGTTTCGATACGCACTGGAGAGAGGGGAGATCGGTTCGTTCTGCGCGTCGGTGAGGATCATCGGGAAATCGATGGCCCAGATAATTTCGTCGAGGACGAAGCTGTAGTCACCGGTCTGAAACTCGTCGCTCGCAAGATATTGAAGCGATTTCGCGTAGAGATCGGCGACCTGCGCTTCCCGCGCCTGAAGCGCCTTGACGATCGTGTGGGTGTACCACAGCGTTCCGGCAACGAACAAGAACGCGAATGCCAGGAGAAAGATCTTCGTCTTGCTCGATCGGGGAAGCGTGCTTGTCGAAAAGGTCTTCATGGGAATATCGCCTCTGACTCAACGCACGAACAGCGTTTGATCCCTGCGTGGGCCGACGGAAACCATTGAGATCTGAGCATTGAGGTGCTTCCGGAGGGCACGGACGTACGATCGGGCGCGGGCGGGGAGGTCCGAGAATCTTCGGGCGTGCGAGGTCTTCGTCTTCCATCCCTTGAAAGTCTCGTAGACCGGCACGACCCGCTGGAGTTTTGCGAGATCTGATGGAAAGCCCTCGAGCCGTTTTTCGTCGAGGGAATAGCCGGTGCAGACATTGATCTCCTCAAAATCGTCGAGGACGTCGAGCTTTGTAATGGCAAGCTTCTGTATGCCGTTGACGCGGATGGAATACCGAAGAGCAACAAGATCGATCCAGCCGCATCGGCGGGGCCGTCCTGTTGTCGCTCCGTATTCGCTCCCAATAGCACGCATGCGCTCGCCGACCTCGTTTTCGAGTTCCGTGGGGAATGGGCCGTGACCGACACGAGTCGAGTAGGCCTTCGCGACTCCCATGATGGACGAAATCGCAGTGGGGGGAACGCCGAGGCCCGTACACGCGCCGCCGCTGGTCGGATTTGAAGAGGTGACGTAGGGGTAAGTTCCGTGATCGACGTCGAGCAGCGCTCCCTGTGCCCCCTCGGCGAGTATCTTCTTTCTTCTTCGGAGCGCCTCAACGAGATAGCGGGAAGTGTCCGTCACGTATTCATCGATGAGCTTGTCGAATTCCTGATACTCGGCGATGATTTGGTCGACGTCGAGCTTCTTTGAGCCGTAGACCTTGGAGAGAATCTGGTTCTTCTCCTCGATGTTCAGTCGGAGTTTTCGGCATAGCGTGTCGCGGTCGAGAAGATCCACAACGCGGATTCCAATTCGTTGGTACTTGTCGATGTACGCCGGTCCGATGCCGCGGCCTGTCGTCCCGATCTTCTGTTCTCCCTGTTCGCGCACGGAATCAAGGAGTTTGTGATACGGCATGATGAGATGGGCGTTGTGACTGATGAGCAGTCGACCGGCGATCGTGATTCCCGATTCGCGAAGCTGACGGATCTCATCCATGAGGGCAACGGGATCAATCACCACACCGTTTCCGATCACGCACGTAACCCTCGGATGAAAGATCCCGGAGGGGATGAGGTGGAGAACAAATTCCTTGTCGGGATCTCCTTTCCTGGCCGGAGGGAGAATGACGGTGTGTCCGGCGTTGGCACCTCCCTGATACCGAGCAACGATATCTGCCGAATGGCTGAGATGATCGACGATCTTTCCTTTTCCTTCATCTCCCCACTGGGCGCCGACAATGACTTGAACGGGCATAACGCGCAGACGTGTTTGGTTCGACCGGAGTTGGTTGTGACGCGAAAAACCTCATGATGGTAGACAAAATTTCCGCGAAACACAAGAAAGGGTCGCTTTGCCTTTCTCTCCTCTAACGAGTATATTCGACTGAACTCGGACTCATCCCGATTCAATTCCCGAGATATCTTCCGGAACTCTGCTGTGGATAGATTTGTCATCAATGGAGGGAAGCCACTCAGCGGCACCGTGGCAATCGGCGGCGCGAAGAACGCCGTCCTTGCATTCATGCCCGCCACCCTTCTCGCCCCCGGTGTCCATCGCCTCTCGAACACACCGTCATTGCGCGACATCACGACGATGGGAAAACTGCTCGAGCAGATGGGATGTCACGTCTCCCAGGTGAACGATTCGGTGACGATCGACTCTTCGACGATCCGCGATTTCGCGGCACCGTACGAACATGTGAAAAAGATGCGGGCGTCGATCTACGTGCTGGGTCCCCTCGTCGCGCGCTATGGTCAGGCGCGGGTGTCGCTCCCGGGAGGATGTGCGTGGGGACCGCGGCCGGTGAACCTTCACATTGAAGGATTGAAAGTGCTGGGAGCGGAGATCGATCTCGACGCGGGGTACATTGTGGCGAAGGCGAAACGATTGGAAGGGGCTCGGATCGTTTTTGATACATCAAGCGTTGGCGCGACGGGAAATGTCGCCATGGCAGCCGTTCTCGCTCGAGGAACAACAATCATCGAGAACGCCGCCATTGAGCCGGAAATTACCGCCCTCCTGAATCACCTGGTGACCATGGGAGCGAAAATCCATGGCATCGGTTCTCCGCGACTGGAGATCGAAGGCGTCGATGCACTTGCCCCTGCCAACGCCGTCATGATTCCGGATCGAATTGAGGCGGGAACATTCCTCGTGGCAGCGGCAATCTGCGGCGGAAAGAAAGTAACGCTTGAGCGGTGCAATCCCGCGCATCTTTCGGCAATACTCATGAAGCTCCGGGAAGCAGGAGCAATTCTCACGGTTGGACCCGATACCGTCAGTATTGAATCCCCGCCGACGATCCGAGCTGTCGACGTCGTGACTGCCGTGTATCCCGGCTTTCCGACCGATATGCAGGCGCAATGGATTGCGCTGATGGCTGTTGCGGATGGTCAGAGCGTCGTGACCGACACGATCTACCGGGATCGATTCATGCATGTGCCCGAACTGAATCGATTGGGGGCCAGAATCACTCTCACCGGCAATGTTGCCACCATCCGCGGGGTCTCGCGGTTGCAGGGAGCCAAAGTGATGTCGACCGATCTTCGCGCGAGCGCCTCATTGATTCTTGCCGGTCTTGCTGCGCACGGCACGACGGAAGTGCTCCGCGTCTATCATCTTGATCGCGGATATGCGCGCATCGAACAGAAACTTCAGCAACTCGGGGCCGACATCGAGCGAGAAAAAAGGGAAGAGTTTTAGGAAAACATCGTGTCCGCGTAATTTCCATCGACAACCGATGACAGGACCCTGACCACGTGCGATCGCTCCTCACAGGCAGATCACCTCTCGTTGTTGCCCTGCTTCTGTTTCTTGTTTCCCTTTTCTGCACCCAGATTCCTCTCTTCAACTACCTCGGATTCGAATTTTCCGCTCTCATCTCGATCATCGGAGCGTTCGCAACTGCGATCATGACGATACATGAATGGAGGAAAACAAAGGGAATGATCGCGCCGATCGTGTTCTTTTTCCGGCTCGCTATCGTCTCGATGCTTCTCCTGCTTGTTCCGCTGGTGGTGATGATCGTCAACGCCCTGTTTGTGAAGAATTGTTCGTTTGCTCAGGGATTCATGTTCTTCGTTCTCGTTCCTCTCCCTGCGGTGCTGTTTGCAGTAAGTGTGGCCATGTTGATATCGGTCGCGTTGAAGCGTTGGAGGAGATTATCGGCAATCATCGTTCTCGTGTTGGTTCTTTCCCAGATCATCATCGAAACGTTCACTGCCCCTCAAATCTTCTCCTTCAATCAAATCGTCGGATATTTTCCCGGTTTCACGTACGATGAATTGTTGGAAATCGGATCGCGGTTGCTTCTGTTTCGGGTGACGACCGTTGCGTGGATTGTTCTCCTCCTCATTCTGGCACATCTCGGCTGGGTCCGCCACCGCCCGGCACATCCGGAACCGGCGGCTTCGTCAGGCCGACAGAGAAACGTCCTCGCGTACATGACAATTGCGGGAGCCATCGCTCTGATCGTTGTGTCATGGCTCTTCCGGTCGGAGCTTGGAATGCTCTCCACCGTCGAATCCATCAGCGATGAGCTTGGGGGAGTTGCCGAATCGGATCACTTCGTAATCGTCTATCCGAAAGCAAAACTGACAAGCGCAGAGGTTCAGGAGCTCGTCGACACCCACGAGTTCATGCTCCAGCGGGTCTCCATCGACTTGCGCACCGTCGTGCGCAGGAAGATTCATTCGTTCATCTATGAGTCGGCCGAACAGAAGGGACAATTGGTCGGTGCCGCCAATACAAACATTGCAAAACCATGGCTCTGGCAGCTTCATCTGAATCTCAACGATGTCGATCAGTCGCTCAGGCACGAACTTGTCCATGTTGTTGCTGCCGATTTCGGATTTCCGTTGCTCCGCATCGGCCTCAATCCTGGACTCATCGAGGGGTTGGCGATGGCTGTCGAGCGCACGGCATACGACGAGACGCTCCATGATCTCGCCGCGCAGGTTTTCGACACGGGAATACGGCCGCAGATGGAGGGACTCTTTTCGTTCACGGGATTCATACAAACGCAACCGGCAGTCAGCTACGTTTTGGCAGGATCCTTCAGCCGCTATCTTCTCGACCAGTACGGGCTTCGCCGATACAAGCGCTTGTATCGAACGGGAAGCTTCACGTCGGTGTACGGGAAAGATCTGGAGAAGCTTGTCTGGGAGTGGAGGAGACAGTTGAATCGCCGTCCGATCGCTCCTGAGGAACGGGTGAAAGCATCCTACCTTTTCAAACGTCCGACGATTTTCAAGAAAGTCTGCCCTCGTGTTATCGCCTCGCTGAACATTGAAGCAAACAACTTGCTTCGCAAAGGGAATCTGGATGGCGCATTGGCGCTCTCCGGTCGCTCGCTCGAGCTCGCCAGAAACGCCTCGGCCATCATAACGCACGCGACGGCGATGAAGCGACTCGATCATGACGACAAATGCATCCAGTTTCTTGAACGGGAGATGAGTGACACGACGATAAGCCATTCGCTTCTGCCCCTGAATCTCCTGCTCGGGGATGCGTATTGGGGAGCGGGCAAACTCGACCGTGCAGTGAAGTCCTACGAGCGGCTCCTCGCCAGTCGTCTCAGCGCGCCCTTTGATGAAGCTGCGTCCCTCCGTCTGTATCTTCTCGGGAATACAAGGCGCTCTTCCACATACCAGTCGTATTTCACGCGGCATCAGAGCGATTCGGCCAGGATTGACTTTCTTTCGCGACTTCTCTCGGCACGGACTCACGATCCAGCCGTCACGCACTTTCTGCTTGGTCGCGAATTCATGAATCAGAAAAACTTCCGCTCGGCGCGCGAGCACTTGCAGTCGGCAGGAGGTTTTCGATCGCCGACTCTCGACTATGCTCTCCAGATCCGTTTTGGGCGAACATTGTTTGCACTGAGGGATTTCCAGCGCGCCAAGATGCATTTCTGGAATGCACTTAATTTCACTGCCGATCAATCCCGCACGCTCTATGTCCGGGAGTGGATCGCGCGTTGTGAGTGGTTGCACGAGAGATCGCAGCAGGGTACGACGGCCGATGCGTCCCCCTTGCGGCAACGATCCTCCGTTCATTGATTTTGCAGCGATTTTTCGGTTTCTTCACCTATTCTCATTTCGCAACTTCACAAACGACCATCCGGAGTCCTTCAATGTTTACGACGATTACCGATATCTGGGCGAGGGAAATTCTTGACTCGCGCGGCAACCCGACCATCGAAGTCGAAGTCGAGCTCGAAAGCGGCGTTGTGGCCAGCGCCGCAGTCCCGAGCGGAGCATCGACCGGCGAACACGAGGCCGTCGAGCTGAGAGACGGCGACAAGAATCGCTACTTAGGTAAGGGCGTCCTCAGAGCCGTCGACAATGTCAACGATATCATTGCACAAGAACTGATCGGATTTGAGGCGACAGATCAGGTTGGCATCGACAGGATGATGATCGAGATGGATGGGACGTCGAACAAGAGCAAGCTCGGGGCGAACGCCATCCTTGGCGTCTCCCTGGCCGTTGCGCGAGCGTCGGCCGCCGCGCTGGCAATTCCGCTCTACCGGTACATCGGAGGCACCAACGCCAAGGTCCTCCCGGTGCCGATGATGAACATCATCAATGGCGGCAAACATGCCGATAACAATGTGGATTTTCAGGAGTTCATGGTCATGCCGGTCGCCGCGCCCTCGTTCTCTGAGGCGCTTCGCATGGGGGCCGAGGTGTTCCATGCCCTGAAAGGGGTGCTTCACAAGAAAGGGTACAATACCTCCGTCGGCGATGAGGGAGGATTCGCGCCTAATCTCAAATCGAACGAAGAAGCCATCGAGGTGATTCTTGAGGCGATCCAGAAGGCGCATTACAAAGCCGGTGAACAGATCTATATCGCACTCGATCCTGCGTCAAGCGAGTTCTTCGATGCAAAGAAGAAATACGTCTTCAGCAAATCCGACAAGTCCGAGAAGACGCCGGAGCAGATGGCGAAGTACTGGGAAAAATGGGTGAAGAAGTATCCGATCGTTTCCATTGAAGATGGCATGGCGGAGAACGACTGGGCCGGATGGAAGATGCTCACCGATATGGTGGGGGAAAAGGTACAGCTCGTCGGCGACGATGTGTTCGTCACGAATGTGGAATTTCTCGAGAAAGGGATCCAGCAGGGAGTGGCGAACTCGATTCTCATCAAGGTCAACCAGATCGGTACGTTGACGGAAACGCTGGATGCCATCGAAATGGCGAAGCGCGCGCGATATACAACAATCCTCAGCCATCGATCAGGCGAGACAGAGGATACGACAATCGCGGATATCGCAGTCGCGACGAATGCGGGTCAGATCAAAACCGGATCCGCGAGTCGGACTGACAGGATCGCGAAGTACAATCAGCTTCTGAGAATCGAGCAACAGCTCGATACGAACGGATATTTTGCGGGATTTGGGGCGTTCAACGTTGAAGTCTGATTAGAGGGTTTGTCCGAAAAGGGGGAGTGTGATCAACTCAGGTTCGCGGCCGACACGTTTTGAAGAGCGATCCCGTCTCTATGTGGATGAGTCTGGTGACCATGTCTACCGTGAAGTTGAAGAAATCCCACACCGATTCCTGTGCTTGCTTGGCACGTGGTTTCTGAATCCGGCGTATCTTGAATTTCACAAGTCCCTTGAAGAGCTTAAGACAAATTACTTCTCGCACCACCCAGACGATCCAGTCATTCTCCACCGGGAGGATCTCATCAATCGCAGAAAAGCGTTCAAGATTCTGAGGGACGACAAGATTCGCGAACGATTTGATAGAGACCTGCTTGAAGTAATCCGGGAAGCGCAATTCAAGGTCGTAGCTGTTGTTATCGACAAGTTGTCACTTCGAAATGCATATGGGGGGCAAGCCGCACATCCCTATCATCTGGCTATGGGCTTTCTGCTTCAGCGGTACGCAGGTTACTTGAACCACATTAACCGTGTGGGGGACATTTTGGCAGAAGCACGAGGGGGCGTAGAAGATCGACTTCTTTCGGAATCCTATACCAGGATATTTGAACGAGGAACGTGGATGAGAGATGCTTCCTTTTTCCAGGCGGCGCTCACATCACGACAGCTCAAACTGAAACAAAAATCGGCTAACATCTCCGGATTGCAGCTGGCTGACATTCTCTGCCATCCAGTCAAACAATACGTCTTGCAGAAGTATGACTTTGTGGGATCGCAAGAGTTGGGCATCTTTGCGAAACGTGTCCTTACTGTGGTTGCTGAGAAATTCAATTCTCATCTGTACGACGGAAGAGTGGAGGGTTATGGATATGTTCTCTATCCGAGGCAATAGCCCAAAAACAATAAGGGCGCCTCTTGCAAGACGCCCTTACGCTCGCCCCTGCGGGCGATCCAACTCCGCTTAACGGATTAATTACAAGTTAGGCCTTTTTTCCCCAAAAGCAAGCTTCCCTCGATGTCCTCGGAACTACGGTCAGATAGTGGAACGTGCAATCTTCGCAGAACTTGGATCCTGTGACTCAGTTGGATTTCTGAAAGCATGGCACAGCGCAATATTGAAAAACTTGTGAAGGTAAGCATTCCTAAGCCGCTCAACGAAGCGAAATATGGACGAGCCTTCTTTGCGGAGGAGATTTTCCGGCTCGCACAACAAGGCTAGCTGTAGTAGTTTGAAATTCAAACAGATAGAGAATTTTTCTCTTGGGTCGAAAATGATACTTCTGGCAAGGAGAATTATGCTTGTGTGTAATTCGTCATAACCCTTATGTAACAGAACCTCCACCGCGTTACATAAGCGATTCCGAATGTAACGGTAGTTACATAACCGAAGGTAGAATTCCACCTTTCACCCGAAAAGGATAATTTCGCCAGTCAAAATTCACCTTGTGCAACATTTTGTGCCTATGCCAAAAAACGCCAAAAAACCAGCCAAATCTGCCGGCCGAAAAACCGCCCGTCGCAAGCCAGTGCCGAGGGAGAGCCGCAAAAGGGGTGACCGCATCTCTCAAGGCGTGCAAACCCAAACCGCCCAAATCCCGATCTCCCCAGCCAAGGGGCAACCGATGCTCGTCTGGGTCGGCAAACGACCGCTCCGGCACGTGCTGGAAAAGAAAACGGATCTGGTGAAGGGAGCGTATGTACTTTCGGCTCCGGAGAAAACCGCAACGGTTGCTGTGAAGATTATTGATATGTTGGGTGAAGAAGTGCTCGAAATCAGAAAGGTCTACTGATATGCCTGCTCACATCAAATTCGGCACCGACGGCTGGCGCGGAGTCATCGCAGATGACTTCACCTTCGAGAATGTCGCACGCGTCGCACTTGCTGCGGCTTACTACTTCAAGAAACACAAGAACATCAGGAACGGTGTCGTCATCGGATACGATGCACGGTTTCTTTCGAAAGAGTTTGCGGAAAAAACTGCCGAAGTGCTGAGTAACAAGGGGATCAAAGTCATTATCTCTGACGCGATCTCATCAACCCCTATGGTTTCCCTCCTCACGAAGAAACTCAAGATGGCCGGCGGCGTCGTCATCACTGCAAGTCACAATCCTGCCAAGTACAACGGCTTCAAGCTGAAAGGAGATTTTGGCGGACCGGCTCATCCCGAGATGGTGGAGAAGCTGGAAAGGGAACTGAAGAAAGTAATAACGTCGAAAGTAGAAAGTGAAAAGACGCTGAAAGAACTTGAGAAACAAGGAATTGTCCGGCGAAAAGACTTCACCTCCGTATATGTCAAAGATCTGATAACGAAGCTCAATCTCCCACTCATCCAATCGGCGAACCTGAAGATCGCCTACGATGCGATGCATGGGGCCGGCCAGGGCGTGTTGGAGAAACTCGTCACTCCGAAACTGCTCCTCCGCAATTTCTTCAATCCCTCGTTTGGTGGCGCCCATCCTGAGCCCCTTCCTCAACACATCTCACAGTTGATGAGTGACGTTGTCAGGCATGGCTGCGATATCGGTATCGCAACGGATGGTGATGCGGATCGCGTTGGTGCGGTTGATGAAAAAGGAAACTTCGTCGATTCGCACCGCATCTTTGCTTTACTCCTGAAGTACTTTGTGGAAACGAAGAAGTGGAAGGGAGAAGTCGCGAAGTCATTTTCCGTCAGTCAAATCATCAACAAGATGTGCGAGAAGTACGGGCTGAAACTCCACGAAACAGCCATTGGATTCAAACATCTGTGCCGTCTCATGACTGAACGGGATATCCTCATTGCAGCTGAAGAGAGCGGCGGACTCGGCGTCAAGGGGCACCTCCCCGAGCGAGACGGAATCTACATCGGATTGCTGCTGTGCGAAATCATGGCTGCGCGTCGCAAGAGGCTGAGCGAACTCGTCGATGAACTCATGAAAGAGTTTGGGCCGCATCATTTCAACCGGATTGACTCGCATCTCACGGAAAAGGAAAAGAAGCGCGTGCTCGCCGTCTTCGCAAAAGGTGTGAAAGCTATTGGGAAGTATCCCGTTGTGAGAGAAGAACGCACTGACGGGATCAAGCTTTTTGTCGAGAATGGGTGGATTCTCGTGCGCGCCTCGGGAACCGAGCCGCTGATCAGATTCTATGCAGAAGCAGATTCCGCCGACCGCGTAGACGAGCTTCTCAGCGAGGTGACAAACCTCTAACCGGAGCATACACGGCAGGCAGATCATGCGTATGCCGGTCTGTCGAAACTCAACGGAATGAATGAGAAGCGGGATCCTGGGAGGCCCGCTTTTTCGTTTTTCATCCACAACCTTCCAATACCCCATCAGGTCTAATCCTATGGCTGAGAATCACATGCAATTTCAGGGCAAGGAGGATCCGGACATCAATCTCATCCAACGAGCACGGAACGGGGATGCTCTCGCATTTGAACAATTGGTCTTCAAGCATGACCGTCGGATCCTGTCGATCATCGCCAGCTATGTCAATCGTGCCGACGACGCCAAGGACATCTATCAGGAAGTGCTGATCCGGGTCTATCGGGGTCTGCCGAAGTTTCGGGCCGAGAGTGAGTTCACGACGTGGCTTTATCGCATTGCGGCAAATACTTGCCTGACTCACCGTGCCCGAGCGGGTCGCCGGAGTCATATGACTCAACCGCTCGATGATGAAGATGAAAGCGGTGAGGCACATTCAGCTTCTTCAGAGAAGCCGCGCAATCCGGAGGAGGAATTGCTGAGTACGGAGATTCGCGAACGAGTGGACGCGGCGCTTGCGACGCTTTCGCCGCGACAGCGAATGGTGTTTACGCTCAAGCAGCACGAGGGATTCAAGCTGACAGAAATCGCTACAATGATGGAATGCACCGAAGGAACCGTGAAACGATACCTGTTTGAAGCGACGCAACGAATGAAAAAGCAGTTGAAGGATTTGATCGAGGAGAAAGACGAATCGAGGGACAAATGAAACACGAACCGTATCGAGAGTGGCTTGTTCTGGACATGGTCGGGGAACTGGGTGCCGACGAGAGGGCACTTCTGAGGGAACATCTTCAATCGTGTCCGGAGTGCGCCCGCGAACAACGCGAACTTGCCGGACTGCACAGGTTAACGGCGCAACGGGAGGTCGTTGATGTATCTGAAGATTTCCTGAGCGAGGCGAGGACGAGCGCGCGTGACGCACTCCGCCGGGAACGGAATGCAAGACGATTCCGCGATCGGGTTGCATCGGTTGTGGATCAGTTGATGCCGATTGTCCTCAAACCGGCCATCGTCAGCGTTTCGATGCTTGTCGTCGGCGTGGGCATCGGGCACATGCTGTTCGCCCCCGGCGCATCGGAGACGATCAGCGCGTCGGGAACCGAATGGATCGACGCGGCCGAGCGGGGAGAGGCATTCATTACGTCGGTACGGTTCGTTGATCCCGATCCGCAGGACGGCGTGATCGAATTCACCTTCGATGCACTCACACCTGTTCGCGTGAAGGGGAGCGTCAGCGACCAGAGAATCCAACGAGTTCTCGCCCAGGCGCTGCTCCACGAGCACAATCCCGGCGTGCGGATCCGGGCAGTCAGCGCGTTCGCTCAATCGCCGATGCGTGAGGCCGATCCAATCATCAAGCAGGCTCTCTTTGAAGTCCTCCGCACGGATGAGAACGCCGGCGTTCGGAAGGCCGCGCTGATGGTACTGCGAGCTCTCCCGTTTGATCGGGAAATCCGAGACGCCTTGATTTCCATTCTGCTGAGAGATACGAACGACGGCATTCGTATCGAGGCAATCTCCTACCTGGGGGAGATCGAAAAAAACCAGATGAGTCTGAGCAACGAAAATCGGCGTGCGCTCGAAAAGAAGATGTCGGAGGAGAAAAACGACTACATTCGGAATCAAACACTTACTCTCATTCGGGAGGTACGAGAACAATGAAACACATTCTGCGGAAAACCAGCCTGATCACTCTCTTCATGGTTGCGGCGACGGTTGTCGCGACGGCACAGCAGGTGGACAGCAGATCGCGATCATTCACCGTGACAAAAGGGGGGACACTGGACCTTGCCGTGAGCGGCGGCGATGTCCGGATTGCATCATGGGAAAAGAGCGAGGTGTACGTCAGAGCTGAAGGCGTGAGTTCATCGGATCTGGAGTACCTCGAGATGACGCAAAGCGGCAATACGGTGACGGTCCGGTTTCAGCCGCGCCGCTCCCGCTCGCGTAACGTACGATTCGATGTGAAACTTCCGGTCGATTTCAATGCCGCGTTGAAAACCGCCGGCGGAGACATTGAGCTCCACGGCTCCATTTCCGGAAAGGTCAAAGGATCAACAGCTGGCGGGGATATTGTTCTCCGCGATGTCGTCGGTTCGGTGGAGATGACGACGTCAGGGGGCGACATCCGCACCGGAACGGTTCGGGGCAACGTGGTCCTGAAAACCTCCGGAGGCGACATCGATGTGGGGAAAGTGGATGGTGAGGTCGAAGTGACGACCTCGGGGGGTGACATCCAGGTGGAAAGTGTCGGCAAATCCCTCAAAGCCAGAACCTCCGGCGGAGACATCAAGATCGGTGACATCGGAGGTGAAGCGAACGTTTCGACCGCCGGAGGGGATGTTCGGGTCGGGAAGGTGAGTGGACGGGCAACTCTCAGTACCGCCGGCGGAGACGTCCGACTTCGCAGCGGAAGCGGAGAGGTAACGGCAAAGACAGCCGGCGGAGATGTCGAGCTTCGTGATATCACAGGAACGGTGGAGGCAAAAACGGCAGGCGGAGATGTGACGGTCGAGCTTCGATCAGTTGGGAAGGGACCAAGTGTTCTGTCAACTGCCGGAGGCACGGTGACGTTGCATATTGCCGAGAATGCGAAAGCAACCATCGACGCAACAATTGAGCTGCGACATTCGTGGGGATGGGGGAGGAAGGACTATGAGATCAAGTCAGATTTCAAGGCGGATAGCTACGACAAAGACGACGATCGCATCGAGGCGACCTACAAGCTCAATGGGGGCGGAGAACGAATTACGCTCAAGACCTCCAACGGCAACATAGTTATTCGAAAACTGAAATAGTCCACGTCATATCCAGATAAAGGGCCTCCGGGGATTCCGATCCCGAGGAGGCCTTTCTCTTTGGGGCGATCTGCTGCGTTGTATGTCTGGACATCATCTCGTATTATTACTCCGTCAGATGCTCTGTACTGCGAGAGGCAAAGAGCTATGGAAGGCTCGTACAAACGCGGAGATCTCGTTCGGGCAGAAATATCGGGTTCGGCATTCGAAGGAAAAGCCGTCGCGCGTCTCGAGGGTCTGGTCATCTTTGTCGACGGCGGCGTACCGGGAGACCTCCTCACTGTCCGGATCACGAAAGTGAAGAAGAACCACCTCGAAGCACGGGTCGAAACCATTGAGACTCCTTCACCCCTCCGAACGACTCCTCGCTGTCGGCACTTCGGCGCGTGCGGCGGATGCAAATGGCAACACGTCGATTATCGCGCCCAACTCGATTTCAAAGAACGGCATGTTCGAGATGCGTTCGAGCGCATCGGTGGATTTGAAGATCCGCCCATCCTTCCGATCATTGGATCAGATGAGATCTACTTCTATCGCAACAAGATGGAATTCTCATTCTCCGATCAGCAATGGTTGACCTCTCCCCCGGAACGCGACGCATTGCCTGATCGCGGCGTGGGATCGTCAACATACCTCGGACTTCATGTTCCTCAACGGTTTGACAAGATCCTTGACATCAGCGAGTGCTACCTTCAATCTGAACTCTCGAACCGTATTCTTTCTGCCGTGCGCGACTTCGCGCGAAAGAGCAAGTACCCCGTCTATTCGTACCATACCCATTCCGGATATTTCAGATTCCTTGTGATTCGTCAGGCGAAGCGGACCAATGAGTTGATGGTCAATCTGGTGACTTCCGAGGATCAAACAGACGAGATGCTTCGATTCACCAAAGAGCTGAGAAGCAGGGTCCCCGAGATCACCACCGTCGTCAATACGATCAATTCAAAGAAAGCGCAGGTTGCGTTTGGAGAGCATGAGGAGACGTACTTCGGACCCGGTGTGATTCATGAGCAAATCGGGGGACTGACCTTCACGATATCGGCGGGCTCATTTTTTCAAACGAATACCGCGCAGGCAGAGAGGTTGTATGAAATCACGAAATCCTTTGCCGCGTTGAAGGGCACGGAGCTTGTCTATGATCTCTACAGCGGTACGGGCTCGATTGCGCTGTTTGTCGCCAACTCGGCGCGACATGTGGTGGGGATTGAATCAGTGGAGAGTGCGATCAGTGATGCCGAGAGGAATGCTCGACAGAACGGAGTAAAAAATTGCACATTTATTCAGGGGGACTTGAAAGATCGCCTCACCAAAGATGTTGAGTGGATGAAGACGCATCCCCGTCCTGATGTGCTCATCATTGATCCCCCCCGAAGCGGGATGCATCCAACGGTTGTCGAAGAAATCGTCCGGCTCAATGTGCCGCTCATTGTCTACGTGAGCTGTAATCCTGCGACACAGGCGAGGGATGTGAAGGAGTTTTGCGAAAACAACTACGGGCTGGAAAAAATCCAGCCCGTTGACATGTTTCCGCACACGTACCACATCGAAAGTGTTGCACAACTCTGCAGACGGAAGGGATAGTGGAGACTCTCCCTTCGTGCTACTGCGTATCGGTTGGAGGGAGTTTCTGACCCGGGTCGGTATACTCGGCTTTTCCTCCGATTAGGCCCAGTCCCTTGGCGACGAAGTAGACGAGAATGCCGCCACCCACAACAGCGGCACCAATCGCATACCAACGATACTTGCTGTCCGGTTCGAATGTGATGTTTGATAAATCGTCGGCAAGGGGAGGCGTGCCGCCCGCAAGAACGGCGCTGAGAGGTCCGGTGTGATCGAACGATCGTTCAATCATGACTTCGGAGTCCTCGACCTTGACAAGACGTAGCATTCCTGTAAACCGGTCTCCCTCCTTCTTGATACTTCCTGCAAGCACGACATCCACGCCGAGAATCTTCCCAAAGTAAGTTGCGCATGCAGGGGAATTGCACTCCTCCAGCTTGTCGAACTTCAACTCGGCAATGATGGCGTTCATCGCCACATCCCCCATGACGCGCACATTCGGAGAAGTGCTGATTGCCTGGATCAATTGACTCCGAAACTGTGTCTGCTCTTCGTCGCTCAGGTGTTGAGACGCGAAGGGAAAGACCGCGATCCGCTTCATCACAACCACGTCTTGCGACAGCACGATCTGGGGGATGATCAACGCGGCCGCAAGAATCACGAACAGCAGTCGGGCGCGCACGACTATTGCAGAAGAGGCATCATTCATATCCGTTCCAAACATACCAGTGAATTGTCGTCGAAAACCCGGTGAACTCCGACTCGCGTGTTAGAACTTCCGGAAACCTGTTCGGAGGTCGGTAATCAGGTCATCGGTGATGTCTTTGAAATGGGCAATCAGCATCGGACTCATCGGCACAATATGCCATTCCTCTCCACCCTGATAGCGGACCTTATTTTCTCCCTCGAAGCGTATGCTGTTGTTGTCCGACCCGACCCCTCGTCCTCGTGGGGTCGCCCGGATGACAATCCGTGTGAGAGCCGCGTTGACGCCCTGTTCGATCTCATCGTCAAACGGATAGCGGTTCTTCCATTCCGTCTCGATATACAACAGATCGGTGGTCGATTCAACTCGCTCGATGCGATACTGATACCGGTTGAGAATGGCTTGTGACTTCGTATTGATGTCGTACAATGTTCCGGTGCCGAGGTTCTCCGAATAGATCGTTCCTGCGCGGCCTCCGCCGCCGGCACATCCTGACACCCCCAACACCAGAATGTTCAGGAGAAGTCCGGCAACGGCAGCAAACCCTGAGTTTTTGATAATCGGTTTCATAGAGTCCTTCCCCGTTTCGGTGGCAAAAATCACGTCTCGAAAGAACCTCGTTATAAAATAGAAAGACCATCTTGGAGAATCAAGATGGTCTTTCTTCAATCAATCTACAGCTGATCAGTACGGCTGAACCGAAGAGACCGGGACAATAAGATCCTTCACACTCTTCGGTGCTCCGCCCGGCTGTCCCTCGCCGCCCATCGTGTACATCGGGAGGCCGAGGATTTCAAGCTCGCGGGCAGGAACAGGGAAGTGAATTGTCGTTCCCTTCACGAGCCGGCCCCAGCCACGCTGGTCGAACCAGGTTGTGCCGGATCCGGTGTGGGCCGTTTCGATGAGCTTCTCGTACATGAGCCACTTCCAGATGTCGGCATCGGAAGCCGCTGTAGTCAGAGGAGCCATCTTCCCGTTTGTCACGCGGTACTTGTTGATGAAATCTACGACTGCCTGACGGTTTGCGGTCTTGTTCTGATACCAGAGCCCCTCTGCACGCAGGAGATCCATCTCTGCCAGCGTGATCGTGGACATCAGACCCGTCGCACCGGCGGTATGGTACACGAAGCGACGGTGCAGATAGAGCGAGTGGTGATAGGTGCCGCGGTCGTCGCGGAACGGCGAGGAGGTCACATACGTATAGTACGTGCCGCTCGATGTTCCTGCACCCGAACCGGTGATACGTCGGTCGGGCCCCTTGATCACAAACCACGTCCGTTGGTTCACAGGCGTGTTGAGCCAGCTTGTGAGACCGCCGGCAGTGTCCGCAATCGCGATCGTGTAGTAGTCGCCGCGCATCCAGGTGGTATTCTGGCCTCTGAACTTCAGAGCATCCCACCAGAAGTTGCCGTCGCCCTGTGGACCCCACTCAGCAACGGTGATGCCGTTCTGGGCATCGGCAATGACCTTCGTCCAATCGACCGCCTGGCGCTCTGCGACGGTGCGAGCCACAGAGGCGCGGAAGCGCGCACGATAGGAACGAATCACACGAACGAACTCCGTGTTGGTCAGGTTGCTGACGCCGTTGATCCACGCGCCGGGGAGCGGATCGGCGAATGCGCCCTGATTGGCCAATGCTTCGGCATCATCGAGCATCTTGATGGCCGCGGCCATGACCTCAGCGGGAGTCTTCCAAACGGCCTGATACGTCGTGAGATCGATCGTCTCGTCGATGATCAGTGACTTGTCAAAGAAGCAGGCAGCGTACGCATGGCAGAGACCCTGGACAAACTTCGCGAAGGCCTGGGCCCGGCGCGTGTTGTCCTTGGTACCATCCATGATCTTCATCCCCCCCTTGATGGCAACAAGACCATCGTTGGCGCTGGAGACGGCCCGATAGAGGCGCTGCCAGGGGAGTCTATTCAACGCATCGTACACATAGTACGTGGCGTTGATGAAGGGCATACGGGGCTCGGATGACAAGTCCTGCATCCCGAAGTTGCCCCACGACGACGTGCTGACGTCGGCCATAGTCTGTAACGTCATGGCTGGATCGTCAAGCTGAGTCGCCTGCCAGAAGGTGAGGAAGGATCCTCCGATGAGCGACTCGACGTCCTTTGGTTCGGTTACGGCCGTTGTTCTGTTCGGATTGTTTGGATTTTCAACTGCAAGATCCATGCAACCGGACAGTGCAACCATGAGCAGAAGCACAAGGCTGCCAAGGGCCATGATTCTACTGTAATTCATAGTACCCTCCGAATGGTTAGATTCACTAGAATTCGATTTCGAGGCTTCCGCTGATGTTCCGGTAGTTCGGATAGTAGTATCCGTCAAATCGGAACAACGTGGCGTTGCCTTGTCCGGTTGAACGTCCGACTTCAGGATCGTATCCGGTGTAGTCGGTCCACGTGAACAGGTTGCGGCCGATGACACCGATGGTGACGCGGTTGACCCAGCTGCCGAAAATCGGGGCAAGATCGCCGCGATCGAATGAGTAGCGAATAGAAAGCTCCCGGAGCTTCAGGTACGTGCCGTCTTCCACAAAGTGGCTGTTCGTCAAGTTCGTGGAGTAGAGCGTGCTGTAGTAGCTGAGAGGTTTCTTCGTCTCGTCCGTCTTTCCGATCTGATCGTTATCGCCGTGCATCAAATCGCGATACGCCCACTGGCGAGTGAGATTGTAGATCTCGCCGCCGATCTGAGCGTCGAACAGGAGATACGCCGTGAATCCTTTGTATCGGAAGGTAGTATTAAATGCAAGGTTGAAATCGGGAATTGCGTTGCCGATGAAGAGCCAATCGTTTCCGGTCGGCCAGAGTCCAACCATCTCTCTCACCGGCTGGCCCCACGGCAAGGTGTAGGGAATGCCATCGGATCCGACGAGGATTACGTTGGTGCCCCACTTCTTCTTCGCGATGCCGTCTCGCCAGCTGTTTCCATCGCCGACAGGGACGAGATAACCGTCATCGTTGACCTGCCAGGCAGATGAGGTGTTCTTCAGGTTTGGCGGAAGATTGTCGGCGCTCTTCAACCACTTACGGCCGTACATGGCGCCGAGCGTTTCATCCTTCTTCATGTAGAACACCGCGCCCGATTGCTGATCCGGACCGAAGCGGTAGGCCGGGACATTAAGCTCGGTAATCTTCTGCGTGCTCTGATCGAAGAGGACGGTTGCAGACAGACTTACGTCGCGTCCCTGGATCAAGAATGCCTTCAGACTGGCTTCGAGTGTATTGGTCTCAACCGTCCCGATATTCTTCCACTGATTCGGATAGCCGAAGTAGGAGAGCAACGGAGCCTGGTCGATCTGATCTTTCGTGACCTTGTTCGAATAGGTCACTTCGACAAGGACCCGATCCATCACGCCCACGTCGAATCCGAATTCCTGCTCGGTGGAGAATTCCGGCTTGAGGCCCGCGTTGCCGAGCGTTCCCTTCGAAACCGCGCCCCCGGAGAGATTCCATACTTCGTACTGGGCTGCAAACGCCGGACGTGTCCCTGCCGTCCCAATCGAGTACCGGAGTTTCATCTCGTTCACGTAGTCGGAGAAGAACCACCAGGGCTCTTGGGCCAGTCTCCATGCCGCGCTGGCTCGGTAGTACGTCTGCCATCGCGCATCGGCGCCGAAAAGCGAACTTCCGTCACGACGGATCAGGAAGTCGGCAATGTAGCGTCCCTTGAAATCGAGGCTGGTGATGAAGTAGTATCCCTCGGCACGGATCTCGGTTGAGGACGAGGTCACATCTCGTGTTGCTTTACTGACGTTTGTCAGGGTCGAGATGCCGCCAATCAAGAGCTCGTTTCCAGATCCGTCCGCAAACCGCGTCTTCTGAAGTTCGAAGAGATAGCGGGCCTTCGAGCGTGTCGACAGGTCGCCGATATCGTAATTGAACGAACCGGTCAAGCTTCCGTTCATGGCTTCGTTTCCAGAGTTCGAAATGTAGACTGAACCGGAATTGACTGTCGAGGCATTGACGGTCTTGAACCCCTTGATGTAGTAGTTCTTGTAGTCCTGATCGAGGCGATCGTAGCTGAAGTTCCCCTCGATATCGAACATCCGCGAAGGAGCCCAGCGCATCGTTCCGCTTCCCAATGTTCGCTTGCGGATTCGTGTCCGGTCGTTGAAATGCACTCTGTAAAGCGGATTGGCCTCAAGCGACTGACCCGGATCCGGCCAGATCAGGAAGGGCTGACCATCGGCGTTCGGTTGGCGTAGATCGATATCCGGAGGCATGTAGGTCAGCTCGTAGAGCGGTCCTCCAGACTCTTCCTGAATCTCATCATTGTTTGATGTGCTGTGGAACACGCTCAACGAGAGATCCAAACCCTCGAGGAATTTGTGATCAACGTTGAGGCGAACGCTCTGCTGTCGCAATCCCTCATGGCTGATGATTACGCCCGACTCGCGCCGGTTGTTCAGCGACGCCATGAAGTTTGTGTTGCGGCTCTTGTGCGACACCGTGAGGGTGTTCGTGTAGTAGTAGCCCGGATCGAAGAATTCGTCGATCTGATCATACAGCTTGCCGGCGAACTCCTTATCCTTGAAAGAGGTGTTCGCGCCGGACACGGTCATTGTCGTGTCTCGCGCGATCCTGAAACCTCCAGGGATCGTCACATACATGTCCGTGCGACCCGTGCGATACAACGTATCCAACACGCGGTTTGCGCGTGGGACAACTGTGCCAGCCCAGTTGACCCAGGGGCTATCCGGCCGCGCCGCGTTGTATCGGAAGGCATGGCGCTTCGAGAGGGAAATCTTGTTGACGAGCTGATTCCGGCCGTATTCATTCCGGAAGTTCACGCGGGTCTCTCCCTCGGGGAGGAATCCGCCCCGACTTGTGGTGATCTGGACGACCCCGGCAGCTGCACGTGAGCCGTACAATGATGCCGCGGCTGCTCCCTTGACAACCTCGATGTTCTCAATATTGAGCGCATCGATGTCCACAGTACCCGAGCCGAGGATCACTCCGTCCACGATGTAGAGCGGGCCGGATGATCGCCCTGAGGTGTTCAGACTCGTGGCGCCCCGCATCTGGACCTCAGCGGCCCGACCGGGCATTCCACTTCCCTGAACAACCTTTACGCCGGCGACCTTTCCACGAATCGCGGACTCCGCAGTTTTCGCAGGGGCGTGCTCGATGTCCGCCTTGGAGACGCGATCCACCGTAAAGGGAAGCTTCTCCTTGAACGTTCCACCGATCGTTCCGGTGACGACGACCTCCTGCATACCGAGGACGTCTTCAGTCAACGCGAAATCCCGCTTGATCACGCCTGAACTCAATGTGATCGTCTCAGTGGTTTGCTTGTAGCCGACATACTTCACCTGGAGCGTCACCTGTTGACCGCGCACCAGGGTTGCCGGCACCAGGAAGCTGAAGTTTCCATCTTTATCAGTCGCAGATCCGATCTGCAACTCCTTGATAAAGACGTTTGCTCCTGGCAGCACTTGTCCCGAACGCGCATCCGTTACGGAACCTTGCAGTGCCGCAGCTTGCTGCGCGACGAGGACGCCGCTGAAAGTCACAACGAGCGCTAGCGCACCGATCAACAACACGGTGAAGCGTCTTAGCGTTTTGTTCATATCTCCTCCTTAAAGAGATGTGTTGTGAACTGTGAATTATACCAGTTGATTGAGAGTAGGCGTCTCCTGCGTCTGTGTTTCGATGATTTGCAGGGTTAGCTTTCGCGGTGGAACGTCAGGTGAGGCGCTGTGTTGCCCGTGGAAGCGGCGAGCTCGATCGGATGGAAAGGATAGAACGATCCGCCGGCGAGGACGTCGATTCACAGAGACCGGGGAGGACATCAGCCTCAAAAACCTCCTTTTGCCAAGAGTCTACGGCTTTCTATTCCTAATTGTGATACTACGCTCCCTCTTTACCAAAAAAAAGGGGAAAAGTCAAGCGAATTCCTGATATCACTGCGAAGATGCCATCGATAGTCTCCATCGTCGAACAAATGAAATGTGGTCCTCATGCCAACTGTTGCATTTCTGCTCGACAGTCGAACGCTCGATGCCCTTTGATTCCTGGCAACCCGCGTCTCACGCGTCGGCATCAATGAAAACGCATTCGGCCAAAGATCGGTATGGCGCACGAGGTCCGCCCGTCATCTGATCGATACCACAATAACGTTACGCATCAGGTCGAAATTCGCTAGAGACGAATCTGGAGCTCGTAGAAGTTGTTCCTGTAGTTCCGTTCGGGGACAAAGAGGGTGGGAAATCCCGTTGAATTGCTGGAACCTTCGGTGTTGATATAGAAGCGGACGGGATAGTGGCTCACCCGATCACGATAGCCAGGGGAATCGAAGGAGATCGGGGCGATGAAATTGATAACACGTCCCGGTTCGAGGACCTGACGTTCATCGTTCAGCCGAATGTGTCGGGAATACAGACGCTCCTGGTAATCGGTCAGCGAGCCGGAGGCACTCAGGTAGAAGGGGCCGTCGAAGGGAACATCTCCGATGTTTTCAATGATGATGGTGAACTCATACTCCAGTTTCGCAACGACAGGATCCCGCAGCGTTCGCCGGAGAACTTGTTGTCGGTGAAGGCAGCGGTGCTCGATTTTCTTGATGACGAAATCGGGGACAAGCTCACCCGGTTGGGGAACATAGGGCGTCGGGGGAGGAACAGATGTACCGCATGCGAGAAGGAGGGAGCAAACGATGACGGCCATCCACTGTCGCATGTGATGTACTCCCCAAATAATGAAGGCTCGCCGAGAGATTCCCGGCGAGCCTTCGAATCGATTCCATTAGGGTGTGATTCCCAGCGGGGAAATCCGATTGATGTTCTGCGCAATTACCCTGTTCATATCCCACTTGATGGTGACAACCGTACCGGCGATGGTGAAATATCTCATCTCGTCGGTCGGTGGGATGTAGTCTGGCACCACAACGGTGGCTGCCGGGCTCCCCTCTGCAACATTCTTGTTCCCATCGATCTGTCGCTGAGGAACGGGGAGGCGGATCCCGAGGTCACTCATCCGGCGACCTTCCAAGAAGAAGATATGCTGACGGAGCAAGTACAGTGTGTGGATATGATCACTCTTGCTCGTGAGCGCATCGATCATCGCTGTGGTCTGGTTGGTGAAGGAAATCGGATACACCGTCACCACGGAGGTGCCGCCGCGCCTCTGGATGAGCCCCGAAACTGGCGGAGCATTTGCATCCGCTTTCACCGTCATTGCCGGGTCATTCGGACGGTTGAGACGTGAGTCGCGATCGTTCCACGTCGTGGTCGCCCGAGATCTCGCGGTGGTAATGGCTGCCTTCATGGCAGTCTTAGCACCGGCCAAATCGTTGTTCGCGAGCGCGATCTCAGCAAGAATCAAGTCTACCTCCTCTGCCTTCAACCCGGGGACCGACGTTGAGGTGGTGGTATACTTTGGATCTAAGAAATCGAGCCGCGGAAGTGGCTGGATGTCGTTCGTCGTCCGACCGGCCATTGCCTGATACACCGTTGCCTGATTCGTCGCTTCGTACTGAGCATAGAATACGTAGGTACTGAAGCCCGTAACCGCTTTTGCGGCATTCGCCTCAGCAGCGGCATTCGTCTTGTCGCCCAGCATTCGATATGCGCGTGCGAGAGCCACACGGCAGTTGAGTCTCATCGCGTTCTGGGTGGTGAATCCGAGGGCCGTCTTCAGTGACGAAACGGCCTCCTGGAATGCAGTCGCCGCAGGCACCAATGGACCATTCTCCGTGATGGGGAACGTCGAGAAGTTTTCACCCAGAAGAATAAGAGCCATCCCACGATAGAAATAGACCTCGGCCTTCTGCTCGGCCGTCGCAAGAACGTCTGTCGGGACGATCGTCGAAATACCGAAGTCCGCCATTGACCTCAAACGCATCGCTTGGATGTAGAAATCGTCGTATGTGAAGGTTTTCGGGCTGATGGTACGGGGATGCGAAAGTTCGTTCGCGTAGAACGAGGTCCGATTGTCCAGGTTGTCGGATACAAGATCTCCGACAAACGCGCCGGGACCAGTCGCCAATGAATAATATCGGCGGAGGCCTGTGACCAGGGCCGATGTTCCGCCGTTCGGATTTGCCAACAAGTTGTCCGCGGTGATCTGAGGATTCTCGACCTTTGTGGGGTCGGCCAGATCACAGGACGACAGGCAACGACGACCAGGAGGATTGCTCCGATGATCATCAGTTGTTTGAATCTGTTTATCGTATGCATAGTCGTATATTCCTTGTAGTAGGTTCCAGAGTACTCATTCATTAGAAGTTGACATCGATACCGAAGCGAAATTGTCTCGGCGCTTCAACGGTCGCACCGACAATGCCGCCGACGTCAATTGTCCTGTTTCGAATAAGCAGGGTCTCCGGGTAGATATTCTCGACTTTGGTTCGAAATCGTGGTCAATCGCATTTTTGGCTTGACAGTGCGATGAGGGGAAAGTATATTTGAACCGAATTTTCAGCATTAACTTTTCTCCACTCCGGACGTCACATTTATCAACTTAGCAAAGGGGAAGGCACTTCCAGAAGGGGACACGGAATTGTGTAGAGTCGAGGACTGATCTAGCCACGTGTCATGCTGGTCGAAATAGCGAGAACAAATCACACGCCTTTTCCGGAGTTCTGAGCGAATGTTGTAGGTTGTTGCGGGATTGAGCTGAGAGAGATTCTTGCAGCTATTTGCTCCAATCCACATTCAAAATTTCGGCAGCTCCGTAACAAATGAGAAGTCAGAATAAATCCTTTTTGGGCGCTGTGTATACATTGGCGCGATTGGGCATAGGACTGTTGTTTCTTCTTGCTGGATCTCTAAAGCTCTTTACCCCTGCCAGTGCATCTGACTTCCTCTCGAGATTAGTTTCAATGGGCGCCGGTTTGAGATTGGCTCTGGTTGCAATCCTCGCGCTTGTCGAGGTAACCATCGGCGCCCTCTTAATCGTCAATAGAAGTGTTCCACTGGCATCATTCGTGTCAAGCATCCTACTGCTTCTTTTTTCTGCACTCGGGGTGTTGTTAATTGGTGATCCAGTTCCGTGCGGTTGTTTTGGAGAGCTGATTGAACAGGAAACTGATGGTATCTTTCTCGTGAGGAATCTCTTGTTGCTCTTTGCATCTTTGTTCATCCTGAAACGCTGTAAGGAAGCGGAGACAGCCAGTGCACTCTGAAATACGCCGTTTCGTCAAGTTGCTGACTCCTGCGAATCTATACAATATTTTCCTTCACGTCGCCGTGCTCGTGTTGGCGGTCGAAGTCGTATTACTTTATACTGAGAATAGGAAACTGAAAACACGCCATCCTTCTTCTCAAGAGCAAATCAAGAAGGGTGACTTGTTCTGGTTCAGTACGCTCGAAGTTCTTCGGGGGGAAAACGTGTTGGACACCACTGCACAAAGACAAGTACTATTTGTCTTTACTACGATGTGTTCCTTTTGTACGAAGAACATGAATGCTTGGGATAGGATTGCGATTCGAGGAAGGGAAAACAACCTTCCGGTATTCGGGATATCCCTCGATACGATGGAAAAAACATTGAAATATGCTGCGGATGGTGGTTTGACCTTTCCGGTCTACTCATCCGTCAGTCCTGAGGATTTCAGGAAGAAGAACAGACTTTTTTCAGTACCCAAGACAATCGTCCTGTCGTCAGCAGGACGAGTCGAAGCAGTTTGGAGTGGGGTGTTGTCAGAAGAAGAGATTGTTGCTGTGGAGGGACATATTCCCTCACATGGGGACAAACAATAGAAGGGGTGAAGTCATGAAGAAACTTCGGAAGTTTCTTGCGGGCTCATTAGTCGTTCTCGTAGCGACGGCCCTCGCGATGCCGCTTCAGGTTACCGTATCCGGTTGTGACTCAGAGATGCCTGATTGTCCACAGGAATGCTGTGGTGGCGGGCCGCCCGTCGATGATTCCGTGTATTGCGGCGATTGCGAATGTCGAAGCGGTGGTGGGGGCGGAGGGGGTGGTGGGTGTGGCGAGGTATGTGGTGGGGGAGGGGTCTGTAGCGGGGCCGACCTCACGTTTGAATGCCAAGCAGCCAGAGAGCTATGTGGTTGCTGAGAATTCGTAGCGCGGTAGAATTGTAATTTTCCAGTATCATGCATATCCATGAGCAAAGGCACACGTTTCAGGTGTGCCTTCGCTTTTTGCAGAGGTCGCTGACTGCACTTGACTACTATCCTGCATTCGCGTGTGTGTCAAGCCAGTCCGCGAAATTCTGAGAGAGACAAGCCGGAACCCTCATCTGTGTTGCATACCATGAAAATGAGGTCGTACGCTGATTGGGAGGATTCTAGTCTCGTCGCGCGTCTTTAGGGTGGGAAAACGATGGCCGCTACTGTGATTACAGGAGTTTCACTGGTAAATCTCTCTTGAAGAGAGCGATGTGTCAGAAATGGCCAAGATCTCGTAAAGTCGTGATCCTTGTTCGGCGACTGATCGATGAGTGTCCTAAATTGACGCCAACAGGTTCGATCTCTTCCGTAAATGTGGCATGTACAGTTTCCTGCACATGATTGCCCGTTTCAATCGTGAATGCCATCGGAAGAACAAGAACGGTACCGATCGACGATTCCCACGCGAGCGTCACTCTGCCGCTCCGCTCATACGAGACGTAGGGTGAGATGTTGCGAATCGACCCATCGGGACTACGATACGTAAACTCCAGCATATATGGCGGGTGTCTGAATGCCGCTGTCGTCGTCCCTTCAAATCGAGAGCTGTCGGAAATGGCATAAGCATCGGACAGCCGGATCCACGGAACGTCAAGGGCGTCGATCGTTCCCACGCGGAACCGGCGCGTCCTGTGCGCGATGACCGTGTCCCTCCCCCTCCATGTGACGACCGCTCCATCGAGATAATCCGGACTCGTAATCTCTACAAATCCCTTTTCCGTGTTCTGATCATACTGCTGTTCAATCCTCACTCGTTGCGTCCGGATGGTTGAATACGACGGCTGGAGAGAGAGATAGATGGTGGCGAAGAGCAACGCGACCGCAATACCGATTCCCGTTCGCTTTGACTTGATCCATCGGAATTGCTCAAAGAATTCCGGTGACTGGAAATGAAGCGCTGCAAACGCGGTCACGAAGGGAAATGTCAAAACCGAGAACAACAGAATAGCTGAGCCGGAAACAATCACATCCCCAATGATGGTGCCGGATGAGGAGAGGGCGAATGCGCGTGTCATCAATTCGAATCCCTCTGAAAAGACCAGTCGGGTCATCATCAACGGAGCAAGGAGCCACAGAACGAATTTCAGCCACGCGCGCCGAACGAGAACTGCGAGCGACAACATCACGATCCCAACAGCAGGGTAGATCGCAAGCTTCACGGAAACTGCCAGAAAGAGAATCGTGAAGACGAAGAGAAAGACCACACTCCTCAAGAAATGCCGATACGCGTCCCGAGCAATCCCGAGCCAACGCACCAAGAAGAGCGAGATCCAGACTCCTCCCAACGCGGCAACAAGTCCAAGAACGAAATATCCGCCGGGCTCGGCAAACCACGGATATCGATCTCCCTTGATCAATCCGACAACGTACGAAGAGCTCCATGTCATCGTCACAATAATCACTGTGACCAAGAAGAGTTTGAGTCCCGGAATTTTTCGCCGATCGGTTTCGGGAACACGATGGCGCCGCATCCACACTAGCGCGACGATGCCGAAGCCAAGAGAAACCAAGATGGCTACCCCGAGAGCCCAGAGCGGAACGAACATCAAGATCGCTCCGAGCTGGACCAGATAGTAGCGTGAGGAAGATTCGGCAGGCACACCTTGGTCGAAGCGCTCGACCAACCGATAGACCAGATCCCCGGAGCGTTTCAAGCCGTCGAGGGAGAAGTTTTCGAATGTGTCTTGGCTGGTGTGGATTGGATCGTTGATATCGGATGTAAAGTCGATCGCCGGGATGCCCCGTTCGAGAAAAGGAATATGATCAGAACCGATCCCGCCGCCGGGGGCAGCGCTCATCAAGGCGAGGAAATGCGTTGGATACGACAGTCCGGTGTGCCCGAGGGCCTCAAGTTCTTCGTATGCGGCGCGTACAAGCCACTCGGGAGAACTCATCGAACCGGCGTCAATCAGCGGGAGGAGCCATTCCGATCCGTTCGCCATATCGATCTGAATCATGAGCTCCACCGTCTCGATGCCACGGTAGTTGGCCACGAAATGACGGGATCCCTGCAGGCCGCGCTCTTCGCCTCCGAACAGGGCAAAGACGATCGTCGATTCATTCGCGCGCTGGGAAAGTAAACGCGCAAGCTCGATGACGACCGCCGAACCGGAACCGTTGTCGTTCGCTCCGGGAATATCGGGATTGTCGGTGTCGATGTGCGCGCCGATCACGATCGTCCGATCCGATCTTCCACGCAGTACGCCGACAGCCGTCCCGCTCGCGGTGTTGGTGGGCAGCGCGCCGATCCCCCCTGGGGTAACCCGCATTGGGAGAATGTAGGCTTCATTCAAGCCGAAGGTTCGAAACTTGTCCAGGGCGAACTCCATCGCCCGGCGCTCCGCTGTCGAGCCCATCGGCCGAGGGCCAATATCAACCGCAAGAACTCTCAGGTAGGACGCGGCGCTGTCACGGGAAAACGGAGTGGAATGCTGCGACCAGAGGGGAGCGTGAACTGTCCCCATGAGGAGTGCAAGCAGAGCAACTACGGTTGATCGTGTGATGAAATTGATCTGCGGCCGCCTGCGGCTTCGTGTCTGAACACCGAGAATCATTTCGTCTCTAAGTATCGGTCGAAGAATTTGATGATTCGTTGCTCGTATACCGTTCCTCCAACTTCCAACACATTGCTGTGACCGGCGCCGGGGACGAGGAGAAGTTCTTTCGGTTCACGTGCGTTCTGGAAGAGGATTTTCGAATACTCCGCATCGATGAAGGAATCCTCCGTTCCATGGGCGAACATGATCGGGATTTCAAGACGGGAAAGATCGTTCAGCGGTGAAACATCCCGGGCTGTGAAGTCGGCGATCCGTTGGGCGCGACTGAGAGCGACGTTCCGCAGGAAATGCCAGGGAAGTTTGATCATCCGTTTCTGATAGTCAACAGCGATGGTGCGCAAATCGGTGAAACATGCCTCTGCCACGATGGCACAGATGCGGTCATCCAGCGCCGCTGCCTGAACCGCGACGGCTGCCCCCATCGAGGTCCCGAAGATGCCGATTCTCCCAAGCGACAGATCGGATCTCGACTGCAGATGGTCGAGGACCGTCGACACATCGTGCTTCTCGAAATATCCGTACGTACAGAACCGACCACCGCTCGCTCCATGTTGTCTCGAATCGTACAGAAATACATTGTAATCGTGCTGGTAGAAGAGCTTTGCATGAGGGATGCCGCCGATCATACAGTCCCCCACACCATGGAGAAAGAGAATGGTTCCTCGGCACGACTCCTGTGGCGAACGCGCGACGAGCCAGCATCGCAGCGATATGCCGTCATAGGTTTTGAGCGTCAGATCCTCTTGAGGTAGCTCCGCGTCGCGCGGCATGAGCATCTTCGTTACCGGAACGTACCACTGGCGAGTGCGACGCACCGGCTGGAGCAAGATCAAAGGACCGATAACGAGCACGACAAGCGTAGCGCCGACAAGAAACAGGATAAAGATGAGAATCAGGGAGAGGAGGAGAGGCATGGATGATGAATCGGACAGGATCTCCGCGAACAAGAATTCGGATTAGTCGTCGGCGTCAATATAAAGACGCGCCCACCGGGAATCAAGGCAATTCGTTGCTTCTCCCTCCCGTTCTTCGTACTTTGGAACGTTGCCATCAGATCTCTGGTCTCCAAGGCAGATATGAAGATTGCGCTCGTTCACGACTGGCTGACCGGCATGCGGGGGGGAGAGAAAGTGCTTGAGGTTTTCTGTGAGTTGTTTCCTGAAGCAACACTCTACACTCTCTTGCACAATGTCGGAGCAATGTCCTCCACAATCGAGCGGATGAAGATTCGCACGTCGTTTGTGGATCACCTTCCGTTCAAGTCAACGAAATACCGCAACTACCTCCCCATCTTCCCGAAAGCTGTCGAGTCCTTTGATCTCTCCGAATACGATTTGATCTTCTCCACAAGTCACTGTGTCGCCAAGGGCGCAATCCCGTCGCCGACTGCCTTGCATCTCTGCTATTGCCATACCCCCATGCGATATGTCTGGGATATGTATGATCAGTATTTTGGCGTAGGGAAAGCCGGACTCGCGACGCGTCTGGCAATGGCTTACGTTGCCCCGCGCCTGCGCCGATGGGATGTCTCGACGAGCTCCCGCGTCCACTACTTTATTGCAAATTCGCACCACGTCGCCAAGCGCATCGAGACCACGTACCGTCGCACGGCGGATGTCATCCACGCTCCCGTCGATACGACCCGGTTTGTCCTTTCACATCGGGACGATGGATACTACCTGATTGTGAGCGCACTCGTCCCGTACAAGCGCGTTGATCTTGCGATTGAGGCGTTCAATTCGCTCGGAGAGCGACTCGTCGTGGTTGGCACCGGACCGGAACGCGAATCGCTCGAACGGCAATCGGGACCGACAGTTGAATTCGTGGGGTGGCAATCGGACCAGAAGCTTTCGGCTCTCTATGCGGGGTGCCGCGCGTTGATCTTTCCGGGAGTGGAGGATTTCGGCATCGTCCCTCTGGAGGCGATGGCATGTGGAAAGCCGGTGGTTGCCTTCCGGGCCGGAGGTGCGCTGGAGACCGTTGTCGATCAAGGGGAGAGTCAGACCGGAGTCTTCTTCGACGAGCAGTCTCCCGCATCGCTCACCGAAGCACTTCACCGGCTGCGGGAGATGAGGTTTGATCCTGCTGAAATCCGGAAACATGCGAAGCGATTTGACCGAACGATTTTCAAAGAACGAATCCGGAAGTTCGTTGAAGAAAAGCTGAAAGCGGGAGGTTGATGACATACGCCTCACGGTCGATGATGGAGACGCATTGGAAAGGTACTCACCGTTCCGGCCGCAAAATAGGTTTTGACTTTCGGGGCGGATTTCAGTACATTTTAAGTCAAATTTTTGACGTTTTGGGCGTTTTGGCAGAAACACGGGAGAAGGTTCTTGTCGCATGCCGGGTCAGGACTCACACCATCGATCAAAAGACCGACGCCTCTCCATTATTCTTGTTCCGAGCGGAGATGAGAGCCGCTCGAAGTTCTTGCGTCTGGCTCCTTGGCATCTGGTTCTCATGAGTGTAAGCGCGGTGTTGTTGGTTGTGGGGATCTTTGTCGCATCCCTCATGTACACCCCCCTTGGCGCACTTCTGAATATCCCAAATCCACAGCTCGAGTTTCGATACAGCAAGGAATTGATCGCTCTTCATCAGAGAGTGGAGTCGTTGATGCGAGAGCTTGTCGAACTCCGCCAGTACAACGTAAAACTCCGCAATGTCCTCGGTGAAAACGTTGCTGCGACCGATACCGGAGTCGTGACGATGGGCAGTCCGCGAGCCTCGGCGGAAAGATCTTCCGCGCGTCCCGAGGCAGAGAGATTTGAGAGTCCGCGTCCGTCGATGCGGAGTGCCGCGTCAACAGTGTATCCGCTCGCGTCGGTGGCGTCACCAAAGAACGGCGAACATCGCGTGGTTTTTCCCGCGATCCTTCCGGCAGATGGATATCTCGCGCGAGGATTTGATCCCTCGATCCGGCATTTTGGTCTGGACATCGCAGGAAAGATCGGAACATCGGTGGTTGCCGCCGCAGACGGATATGTCGTTTTCGCCGGCTGGACACATGAGGAAGGATACGTTGTTATTCTCTCGCATGAAGCCGGGTTCCTGACGTTTTACAAACATAACCAGTCTCTCCTCAGGGGAAGCAACAGCTTCGTCCGACGGGGAGAACCGATTGCGCTTCTCGGCAACACCGGGTCAACCAGCTACGGTCCGCACCTCCATTTTGAAATCTGGAAGGATGGATCGCCGGTGGATCCGGAGATCTACTTGCTGACCATCAAATCCTGAACAACCAGAGAAACGACGACCGTGGCAGGAAAGAGTGATCCCGTAAAAGAAATCAACATGATTGGGTCTGGTACCGTCATCGAAGGGAAGATCCGATGTCAGGGAAGTATCCGCATCGACGGCAAGCTCATCGGAGATCTGTCTGTCGGTGAGGCCGTTGCCGTGGGATTGACGGGCGAGGTTGAGGGGGCGATTACCGCGAAGAACATCACCATCGGCGGAAAAGTGCGCGGGTCCATCGTTGCAGCCGAGAAGGTGGTCTTCGAGGGAAAATCCGCGATCAAAGGCGATGTGAGAGCAACCCGACTGGTGGTGGATGAAGGGTGCGTGTTTGACGGAAAGGTTGCGATGTCCGATCGCTCCCAGTCCGGTGAGCCGCGCCACTAGATGTTGAATGATTCTCTCAATGGAGGAGCAATGGCTCCTTCGAATGAACACAACCGTGGGGGAAAATCATCGCGGAACGATGAAGGGAGTGTGGGGGCGGCCCTCCGAGCATATGCGCCTTATTTGACGTTGGGATTTCAGCTCGCCGCGGCTGTTGCACTCTTCCTCGTTCTCGGAATCTGGCTCGATGGCCGGATGGAGACCTCCCCGCTTTTTACCTTGATCGGCTTGTTTGTCGGGGCGGTTGGAGGATTCATCAAGTTCTTCCGGACAATCGCGGAATTACAGAAGAAGAAGTCGAATTCTTGAGACGTACGCTATGAAGATCAACTGGGCGTTTCTGAGACTTGTCCTCTACTGGTTTGGGGGTGTGCTGCTGCTTGCCACGTACCCGCTCGCGGTGTACGGGACTTCCAGTGTGCGTGAAAGTGTAATCGTCGCGGCAATCGTGAGTATCGTGAACCTCCTGGTCGGATACGCAGCAATCGAATACGCCTTCGAGAAACCGCACGAGGCTTTTCTGAAAGTGGTTCTGGGCAGTATGACCGCTCGGCTCTTCGTCCTCGCAGGGCTCGTTCTTGTCCTCATCAAGGTGATCGGATTCGATGCGCTCTCTCTGATGATTGCGCTCCTCGGGTTTTACGTCCTGAATCTGGCGCTCGAGGTCTATTATTTGCAGAAGAAAGTCACCCTCACAAATCAGAGATAACTCTACGTGCCGTTCGGCTCTCCCGATTCACTCAGTCAATCGTTTCATGGTGTCGGCTCGTCCCTGTCGGACACGGTGCGGTCCACGTCGGCCGAACATCACGGGGAGTTCGACTTTGCCCATCTGCTTGACCATCTGAAAGACTCGAGAGCAATTGAGCTGCCGTTCGGACACATCGAACTCCCGGCTCTTCCTCCGATTCAGATCGGTGAATGGACCATCGACGTTTCTCCGACGAAGCATGTCGTGTTCCTGTTCGTCGCGGCAATCGTGATGGCAATCATGACGATCCGAGCCGCGCGCAAAAACACGCGCGAGCGGGTGCCCGCGGGCATCGGCAACCTGATCGAGGTGTATGTTGTGTTCGTGCGAGATGAGATCGTCCTGAAGACGATGGGAAGAGGAGGATTGCCATATCTTCCGTACCTCCTGACGACGTTACTCTTCATTCTGATTCTGAATCTGCTCGGACTTATGCCGTACGGGGCGACGGCGACCGGTAATCTCTCGGTGACGGCAACGCTGGCCCTTGTTGCGTTTGTGATGATTCAGGTTGCCGCGATCCGCGCACAGGGGATTGCGCACTACCTGGCCCATCTCACAGGAGGTGTTTCGTGGTGGCTCTGGCCGATTATGATCCCCATTGAGATTCTGGGATTGTTGACGAAGCCCTTTGCGCTGGCGATGCGACTCTTTGCCAACATGACGGGCGGACATATTGTTATTCTCGCACTCTTGGGATTCATCTTCATTGCGCGCTCGTATCTTCTTGCACCGGTACCGGTTCTCTTTGTGGTGGCGATCAATCTGCTGGAAATCCTCGTCGCGCTCATTCAGGCATATATCTTTACGATGCTCACGGCGCTGTTCATGGGGTTAGGGATTCCGCGCGACGGGCATGCGGCGCATCCTCACAAGAGCGACGCGTGATCTCAGACTGGACTTGTAAGAAAGTAATCACACACATCACTTGCACATGTTCAACGAGGAGGAATTACGATGGAAGCAAACGTCATGGCGTATCTCTCGGCCGGATTCGGAGCGGGTCTGGTTATTCTCGGCGCCGCATATGGAATTGGAAAACTCGCTTCGGCAGCGATGGAAGCCAGCGGTCGACAACCGGAAGTGGTCGGTGAAATTCGCACCTCGATGATCATCGCGGCCGCGCTGATCGAAGGGGCGACCTTCTTTGCCCTGGCCATCTGCATCCTGCTTGCCCTCAAGTAATTGCGCGAAAGAGATTAGCCCATGTTTGATATCAACCCAGGCTTAGGCATCTGGACCTTTGTCGTCTTCATCCTTCTTGTGATTTTCCTTGGGAGAGTGGCGTGGAAGCCGTTGATCAAGGCATTGCAGGATCGGGAGGAAAGCATCCGCGATGCGCTTGCCTCGGCCTCCAAGGCCCGCGCGGAAGCTACGGCGCTCCTGAAAGAGAACGAGCAAAATATCGCTCGCGCCGAGGAAGAGTATCGGAAGACGATCCGCGCTGCGAAACTCGAGGCGGAGAAGATGAAGGAAGAACTTCTCGCGAAAGCACAGCAGCAAGCCCAGCGGCAGCTGCAGCAGGCGAAAGAAGAAATCCAGCGCGACGTCGAGGCAGCGAAACAGCAGTTGCGTTCCGAGGTGGCGGACCTTGCCATCAAGGCCGCGGAGAAGATTCTGGAGGAATCGATCGATGAAAAGAAGCACAAGCAACTCGTCGATGGGTTTCTGGGATCACTCCCGAAGAGTTAGAAGATGAGAATGGTTTCAGCCATAGTGCGCGAATCCCGTGAAGGAATAGAGCCATGAGTCAAATTCGGATCGCACGCAGGTATGCGGAAGCGCTGATCGGTATGGCGCAGGAGAAGAAAGAGCTTGCCCGCGTCGCCGAGGACTTTCGCTTGATCCATGATCTCGTGAAGGAGTCGCGTGACTTTCAGCTCTTCCTCAAAAGCCCGGTGATCACGAAAGAGAAGAAAGTCTCCATCTTCAGGGAAATCCTCGGGAATCGAATTCACCAGATCTCGCAATCGTTTCTTGAATTCCTTGTCGAAAAAGGCCGCGAGGGGGTGCTCCACGCCATCATCACGCAGTTCTTCGTCGTCATGGATGAGAACCTGGGTATCGTGAGCATCGATGTTTGTGCTGCCGTCGATCTGTCGGATCGCCAGCAGGAGGAGATCGAAAAACGATTTGAAAAGATCGCTCGCAAGAAGGTACGAGCGACGTACAGCCTTGACAAACAGTTGTTGGGCGGTTTCGTGGTAAGAGTTGGGGATACCATGTTCGATGGAAGTGTGAAACAGCAGCTTCGACTGCTCCGGGAGCGATTCGCCGACGGAGTCGGTTCAAACTAACAGCACGGTAGATTAGCAACGAAGGATAGCAGTATGGCAGAAGTCAGACCTGATGAAGTTTCGGCGATTCTGCGGAAACAACTCTCTGGATTCGAGAAGGAAGTCGATGTCTATGAGGTGGGAACGGTTCTCCAGGTTGGCGACGGTATCGCGCGTCTCTACGGGCTCTCCAATGTCATGGCGAGTGAGCTGATCGAGTTTCCCGGTGATACGTTCGGGATGGCGCTCAATCTCGAAGAGGACAACGTCGGATGCGTGATCTTTGGAGAAAGCTCGCACATCAAGGAAGGCGATACGGTAAAGAGGACGAAGCGCGTGGCATCGATGCCGATCGGTGACCAGATGCTCGGCCGAGTGATCAATCCGCTGGGCGAGCCGCTGGATGGAAAAGGCGCAATCAGCACGGATAAATTCCTGCCGCTCGAACGAAAAGCGCTGGGCGTCATTCAGCGCCAGCCGGTGAAAGAACCACTCCAAACCGGCATCAAGGCAATCGATTCGATGATCCCGATCGGTCGGGGTCAGCGGGAATTGATAATCGGCGATCGGCAGACCGGCAAGACAGCCATCGCAATCGACACGATCATCAATCAACGCGGCACACACTCTGAGAAAGCCAAAAAAGAGGGGGTCAAACCTGTCTACTGCGTCTATGTCGCAATCGGCCAGAAAGGATCGACCGTCGCACAGGTCGTGAGCAAGCTTGAAGAAGAAGGGGCGATGGAATATACCACGGTGATCAGTGCGACCGCGAGTGATTCCGCTCCGATGCAGTTCATTGCCCCGTATGCGGGAGCGACCCTTGGTGAGTACTTCCGGGACAACGGAAGACACTCATTGGTGATCTATGATGATCTCTCCAAGCACGCGCAATCGTACCGCCAGATGTCGTTGCTTCTGCGGCGTCCGCCGGGACGCGAGGCCTATCCGGGGGACGTCTTCTATCTCCACTCACGACTTCTCGAACGTGCATCGAAGTTGAGCGAAGAGCTTGGCGGCGGAAGCCTTACGGCATTGCCGGTTATCGAAACGCAGGCAGGCGACGTGGCAGCGTACATCCCAACGAACGTCATCTCAATCACCGACGGACAGATCTATCTTGAACCCGGTCTGTTCAATTCCGGCGTCCGTCCCGCGATCAACGTCGGCATCTCTGTTTCACGCGTGGGAGGAAATGCACAAATCAAGGCCATGAAAAAGATCGCCGGTCGGCTTCGTCTTGAACTCGCCCAGTACCGCGAGCTGGAAGCCTTCGCGAAATTCGGATCTGACCTCGACAAAGCTACGCAGCAGCAATTGAGACGCGGATCCCGACTTGTAGAACTCTTGAAGCAGGGACAGTACGATCCGCGACCGGTCGAGAAACAGATTGTCGGGATCTTTCTCGGGACCGGAGGATTCCTCGACGAAATTCCGGTGGACCAGGTGCAGAGATTCGAGCAAGAATTTCTCGAGATGATGGAACTCAAACACAGCGATTTGCTCCGTGCGATTGCGGAACGAAAAGAGCTCACCGACGATGCGGCGAAGGTCCTGCAATCTCTTGCACAGCAATTTGTCGAACGCTTTACCGTGGGCGCAAGAGCCTGAGCCGAGGAGACTGAAACGATCGTGGCGACTCTCAGAGAAATACGACGGCGGATTGGAAGCGTCAAGAACACGCAGAAGATCACCAGAGCGATGAAGATGGTCGCGGCGGCGAAACTTCGCCGCGCACAGGAGTCGATCGTGTCGGCGAGGCCGTACGCCCGAAGAATCGGTTCGTTGTTGAAACATCTCCTGAATCAAGTCGATGCAAAACACAAACCTCTGTTGAGAGAACGCGACATCAAAACGATCGCGATCGTCGTTGTGACGGCGGATCGAGGACTCTGCGGAGCGTTCAACAGTAATATCATCCGTACTGCCGTTCAGCAGATCGAGACTCAGTATGCCGATCATCTCAAGTCGGATCGATTGAAAATCGTCACCGTGGGAAAGAAAGGTTTCGACTACTTCAACAAGCGTGGATATCCGGTCTTTGCGAAACACGTCGGGATCTATCACGACCTGGACTTCAACCACGCGCGCACAATTGTTACGGAACTGACGGATGCCTATCTCCGGGGATTGATCGATCGGGTTGTCGTCATCTACAATGAATTCAAATCGGTTGTCCAACAACGTATCGTTGTGGAGCAGTTCCTCCCGGTGCCGCCGATTGATGTCACTGAGCACGAAAACTCGACAAATCTTGTGAACTACATTTTCGAGCCGTCGAGTGATCGGATCATCGATGCGATGGTTCCGCGTCACTTGAATTTCCAGATGTGGCGCGTTCTCCTGGAATCGAACGCGGCCGAGCAGGGCGCGCGGATGACCGCCATGGGCAACGCAACCGAAAATGCGAAGGAATTGATTCGTGATTTAACGCTCGTCTACAACAATGCCCGTCAGGCAGCGATCACAAAGGAGCTCCTGGAAATCACCGCGGGAGCAGAAGCGCTCAAGAAAGCGGGATAAATCGCACAGAATCCGGTTTTCATCTCGATTGATGCGACACCGGAATTTCTTGATTGAATTTCGATTTTTCGCTAAATTTTCTTCACGTTTGAGGTGGTCTGCAGGCTTCCGAAGTCGTGATCGACTTCGGAAGTTTTTTCTAGTGAGGGTATGCTGACGTATGTTTGAAAACCTGAGCAAAAAGCTCGAGGTTGTGTTCAAGAAACTTCGTGGCGAAGGGAAGATCACCGAAGCGAACATCGCCGAATCGCTCCGTGAAGTGCGACGTGTCCTTCTCGATGCGGACGTCAACTACAAGGTTGCCAAGGAATTCGTCGACAACGTCCAGAAGCGAGCGGTCGGACGCGAAGTGCTCACGAGCATCACGCCGGGCCAGCTGATCGTCAAGATCATCTATGAAGAGATGGTCAAGTTGCTCGGGGTGTCAAAGGCGGATATCCAGGATGCGCCGAATCCTCCCACGGTCATCATGATCGCGGGACTGCAGGGATCCGGGAAGACTACCTTCTGCGGGAAGCTGGCGCTCTATCTCCGGACAAAGGGAAGAAATCCGCTTCTCGTGGCCGCTGATGTTCACCGCCCCGCAGCGATTGATCAGCTTGTGCTCCTCGGCAAACAGGTAGACATCCCGGTCTATCTGGAGCGGGACCGAGACGCCGTGACAATCGCGGGAAACTCGATCGAGTATGCGCGCAAGAACATCCGAGACACGGTCATCATCGATACGGCAGGGCGCCTGCATGTCGATGAAGAGATGATGCGCGAAGCGATTGCGGTCAAGGAAAAAGTGAGGCCACACGAAATTCTCTTCGTGGTGGACTCCATGACCGGTCAGGATGCCGTGAATACGGCGAAGGCATTTCATGATCGTTTGAATTTCGACGGTGTGGTTCTCACGAAGCTGGACGGTGATGCCCGCGGCGGCGCAGCGCTTTCCATTCGTCACGTCGTGGAAAAGCCGATCAAGTTCGCGGGAGTCGGGGAAAAGCTGGATGCGCTCGAACCGTTCCATCCCGACCGGATTGCATCACGAATCCTCGGAATGGGCGATGTGCTCACGCTGGTCGAAAAGGCGCAGGAGCAATTCGAGGTCGAGCACGCGCAGAAACTCGAAGAAAAACTCCGCAAGGCGCAGTTTACGTTCGAGGATTTCCTTGAACAGCTCAGAGCGCTCAAGAATATGGGTCCGTTGAACCAGCTTGTGGGAATGATCCCGGGAATGAATCGTCTCCCCGCCGACGCGGCGATCGATGACAAGGCACTTGTTCGCGTTGAAGCGATCATCCAGTCGATGACACGTGAGGAACGCATGCGGCCATCGATTCTGAATGGATCGCGCAGACGACGAATCGCGAGGGGGAGCGGGACGACGATTCAGGAAGTGAACCGCCTCGTCAAACAGTTTGATGAAATGCAGAAGATGATCAAGCGAATGTCGAAGGGAAATGTGCGGCGGGCGATGAAGGGATTGCAGTTTCCCTTGAACTAATACCATGTAGTGGTCCATTTATTCAATTTCAATAACAGGAGCAAGCTCAGTGGTAAAACTACGATTGCGAAGAGTCGGGAAGAAGAAGCATCCGATCTATAAGATCGTGGCGGCTGATTCGAGATCTCCACGCGATGGACGATTCCTCGAGGCCGTCGGGCACTACGACCCGAACACAAACCCGATCAGCCTTTCGATCAAAGAAGATCGCACGTTCTACTGGTTGCGCAAGGGTGCGCAGCCGACGAACACCGTCCGATCTCTGTTGAAACGCAACGGCATGTGGCTGCGCTGGTCGTTGACCAAGCGCGGCGATGACGACGCGAAACAACAGGGCATCATCGAGCGGTGGAAGATGGCGCAGGCGGAAAAAGCCTCCCGCGAAGCCGATCGTAAGGCGCGACGTGCCGAGCGAAAAAAGAAAGCATCGGAAACCAAGACAGAAACCCCCGCAGCCGAGGCGACAGCCGCATCATAGCGCGTCGCATCCTGTCCGGGACCGATTTTCATACTCGTTGAGCATTCTAGACTTCTAGTCCCCTATGGCAAAGCCATCACCGTGTGACAGTTTTCCACAATGCGGAGGGGGTTGTACCTGGTGTGTCTGAGAACATAGGACGAACTCTCGGAAGATGTCGGGCACGACCTTCACCCCAAGACAGGAGGTGGAACAGTGAAGGAATTCATCGAGTACATCGCCAAACATCTGGTGGATAACCCGGATGGGGTTTCGCTGGAAATGGAGGAGAAAGAAGACAAGCTCATCTTCAAGCTGAAAGTCTCGGAGAAGGATGTCGGCAAGATTATCGGACGGGACGGGAAGACGGCGTCGGCAATCCGGACGCTCCTCCGAGCGGTTGCGGCCAAAGAGGGGAAACGAGCTGTGCTCGATATCATCGGCTAGAGAGATGTGCAGCCGATTGTCTTTCATCGCGAGAGGATAACTGTTGCGTGGATTGATCGCCATCGGCCACATCACAAAAAGCGTCGGCCTTCGCGGCGAACTCAAAGTTGTCCCCCTCACCGCTGATCCCGAGCGGTTTCACGACCTGACATCGCTGTGGCTTGGGCGAGATGAATCATCGGCGCGTGAATGTCGGCTCGCCGCATGCCGTGTGACCCCAAAAGGGGCGTTCCTGCGAATCGTCTCAATTGACAACAAGGAAGCGGCAGAGGAAGTCCGGGGATGGTATGTGTTTGTTCCCGAGGAGCAGGCGCTAAAACTTCCGCGCGGCACCCATTTCATCCACGAGATTGTGGGATTGGCCGTCGAGACCGAGACGGGGGAGAGAATTGGTACAGTGACCGATGTTCAGAACTATCCGGCACAGGATATCTGGATCGTCGGGACGGGATCGAAAGAAATCATGATCCCGGCAGTCAAAGAGATAGTTCGACAAGTGGACCTCAAAGAAAAACGAATCATCATTCGGGCGATCGAGGGGTTGCTTGATGCGAATTGATATCATCACCGGATTGCCCAGGCTGCTTGTCAGTCCGCTCCAGGAAAGCATCCTGAAGCGTGCGCAGGAAAAGGGGAAAGCCACAATCGTCGTGCATGATCTCCGGGAGTATGCGCACGACAAACACCGCACCATCGACGACACGCCGTTTGGCGGAGGAGCGGGGATGGTGCTGAAGCCCGAACCGATCTTTGAGTGCATTGAATCGCTCCAGCGCGAGCGACGGTACGACGAGGTAGTCTACCTCTCGCCCGACGGCGAACCATTCACCCAGCGTCTGGCGAACGAGTTGTCCCTGAAAGAGCATCTTATACTGCTCTGCGGTCACTACAAGGGTGTCGACCAGCGGGTGCGGGACGCGCTCGTGACGCGTGAAATCTCCATCGGCGATTATGTGCTCACGGGGGGGGAGCTCGCGGCTGCCGTCGTTGTCGACGCGGTTGTTCGCCTGATCCCCGGCGTGCTAAGCGATTCGGAATCGCTCCTGAGCGACTCGTTTCAGGATGGGCTCCTCGGATCGCCGCAGTATACCCGACCCGCAGATTTTCGAGGGATGAAGGTTCCCGACGTGTTGCTCGCGGGCGATCATAAAGAAATTGAGAGATGGAGGATGGAACAGCGACTCTCGCGCACGCATGAGCGGCGAGACGATCTGTTCCCTTCGAAAGACTAAAGAGTAGAATTGTATTGAATAAACGAACAACGAATGACTTGTTGGAGACAGACCAATGGACAAACGAAAGCTTGTGGAAGCCACGCAGTTGAGAAGCGACCTTCCGGAATTCAAGCCCGGAGATACGGTGAACGTGCACGTGAGGGTCGTTGAGGGAGGAAAAGAACGTATTCAGCAATTCCAGGGCGTCGTGATCAGCCGTCGCGGTTCCGGTTTGAACGAGACGTTCACGGTCCGCAAAGTGTCGGACGGGGTCGGCGTCGAACGTATCTTCCCGGTGCATTCACCTCGCCTCGCGAAGATCGAACGCGTTAAAGAAGGAAAAGTCCGGAGAGCCAAACTGTACTATCTCCGGAACCTTGCGTCGAAGGCCGTGACGCAAAAGACCAGCGCGTAGCGATGTCTACGTTGAATCTCGGACTCTCTGAGGCGATGTACCTGGAGCCGATCATATCGGGGCTCAACGGTCTCGGGATTCCGACAAACATCCACCGTGAGATTCCCGCAAAGCTCGCGTTGAACATGAGTGAAGCCAGCCCGCTCCTGAAGGCGGGCTGTGCTTTTTTGAGCCCTATCGACTATGGTCGGCGCGGCGGCGACTATCGTATCGTTCCGCGTATCGCGATCTCTTCGTCCATTCCCACCGCAACCATCACACTTTCCATCAATCGGAACGTTAGCAACATACATCGCATTGCGGTTGATGTTCGCGTGACGTCGGAAATCATCCTCGCGAAAATCATCCTGCTCGAGAAGTTCCCGAATCTCGCGTCCGATACCGAAGCGATCCAGTTTGTCCCGATGATGCCCAACGTCCACGAAATGCTCTCGAAGGCCGATGCTGCGCTCGTGGTGAATCAGTATCCAAACCAATACCCCGCAGGAAACGTCTTCACCGTTGATCTCGTGCAGGAATGGCAGGACCTGACCGAGCTCCCGTATGTGCACGGGATCTGGGTTGGCCGCGAGGATCATCTGAATGACGAAGCAATTTCGGGGATGATCAATGGGCAACGGCATGGGGAGACCTTGCTTCCGGAGGCAGGGGAACGCGCGGCGGCAATGTTCAATCGGACTCAGGACGAGTGTCTGCGGCATCTGGAATCCTTTCGGTATTCCCTCGGCGAGGCGGAAGAGCAGAGTCTTTCAGAGTTCTTCCGCTATGCATATTATCACGGAGTCCTTGGGGATGTCCCCGATCTCAATTTTTTCGCTACCTCGCTTCCTCCGTTGCCACAAATCTCCTCGAACTGACACCGCTCCCGTTTTTGTCGCTTCTTGAATCTCCCTCATTTTTGACATAGATTGGGAGACCAGAGCGACCCATCGCCTATGCTCAAATCCCTCTTGATCAAGAATTACGCAATCATTGACTCGATTGAAGTGGAGTTCGAATCGGGGCTCAATATCCTCACGGGAGAAACCGGGGCCGGCAAATCAATTATCGTGGACGCGTTGGGCCTGCTCCTTGGGGAGCGCGCCAGCACCGATGTCGTGCGAAAAGAGGCGGAAAAAGCGGTCGTTGAAGGGATACTCCGTGTGGCCGGCAACCGCAACGCTCGGGCGGTCCTGGAAGCTCATGACATCGAATGGCTGGATGATCTGATCATCCGGAGAGAAATCTCCGCAAAAGGTCAGAATCGCTGCTTTCTCAACGATACACCGGTCACCCTCAGCGTCCTGAAAACTGTCGGAGACTTTCTCGTTGACCTCCATGGTCAGCATGAGCACCAATCGTTGCTGCGGACGGAGATTCATCTCGATCTTCTCGATGATTTTGGTGGACTTGCCGGACTGCGGTCCGAGTACCAAGGGACGTTCCGGAGGTTGTCCGATCTTTGTGCTCAGCTCGAAGAACTGGAGGAGAGAGGGGAGCAGCTGAAGGAAAAAAAGGAGTTGTTCGAATTTCAACTCCGGGAAATCAACGCAATGGATCCTCAGCCCGGTGAAGAGGAGTCGTTGCAGACGGAATTCACGATTCTCGAGAACTCGGAGAAGCTTTTTGAAGCGACCTCCCGTCTGCATGAAATGTTGTACGACGGCGAGCAGGCAATTCACGGCCAGCTCGTGCTCGCACGAAACCAGCTGGAGGATCTCGCCCGGATCGACAAGACCTTTGACGATGTGATGAAAGAATGTGCCTCCGCCGCGGCCATCGTCAGTGAGATGACAAAGTTCATCCAGAGTTACAACTCGAAGATCGAGTTCAATCCGGAACGGCTGGAGCAGATTCGAGACCGAATGGGTGGCCTCTCGATGTTGAAGAAGAAATACGGGGGCTCAGTTGATCGCATTCTCGAACACCGGGACCGCATCAGCAAAGAAGTCGCGCTGGCAGAAAACTTCGACGAGGAGATCAGCCGGCTCAAAGAGGCCATCGATGCGGCGCGCAAGGTATGCTCGCATGCCGCTCAGCGCCTCTCCTCCAAACGACGCGAACTCGTGTCAGGCCTGAGTGCCTCCGTGGAAGGGGAGCTCAGGAAGCTGGGTATCGCCAACGCGAAGTTTGATGTCTCCATCCTCAATCAGTCCATCGAGCGCAGGGATGGAAACGCCGGTACCTCTTCGGCCTATGTGAAACTTGGGAAGGAACAAATTGCGGCGACCGCGCGCGGAATAGACATTGTGGAGTTCCTTATCTCCACCAATTTGGGGGAAGACCCGAAACCGCTGGCGAAGATCGCGTCGGGAGGTGAGATTTCGCGTATCATGCTCGCGCTGAAGACAATTCTTGCCAAGTCTGAACGACTCCCCCTCCTCATCTTCGATGAAATCGATGTGGGGGTGAGCGGCCGCATCGCGCAAGCGGTCGGCAAAAGCCTCAAGAATCTGTCGAAATTCCACCAGGTCATCTCGATTACACACCTTCCTCAGATTGCGGGACTCGCCGACGCGCACTATGTGGTCGAGAAGAGAGAGCGAAAAGGCCGGACGGCAGCAACTCTCTCCAAGCTGAGCGTCGACGAGCGGGTCACCGAGGTCGCCAAACTTATGAGCGGCGCAGAGGTGACCGATGCCGGAGTGAAGGGGGCAAAGGAATTGATGGGGCTCTAGTCTGTTGTCCCAGAAGTACTTTGAATAAGTCCTGGAGCAAAGCAGATCGCTGACGTTCTTTTCTATAGGCGCTTCCAGTAGTCCTTCAGAGGCAGGCGGGCGCGTCCCCGCGCAGGATGGAGTTGCCCAGTGTCAGAAGAATGAAAATCTTACCATCATAGAAAGCAGACATCCATGCAACGAATGGCCGCTGTCATGACGATGATCGTGCTGATTGCAATACCACCGATGGCTCATACCCAACAAACCACATCGCAACCCCCGATCGCGGAAAAGAAACCGATAAGCGTCACCCTCCACGGCGACACGCGCGTCGATCACTATGCATGGATCCGCGACAAGAAGAATCCAGAGGTGATCAAACTCCTTGAAGCGGAGAATACCTATACCGATGCCATCATGGCGCCGGCAAAAGACCTGGAGGAGAGACTGTACCAGGAGATGGTCGGGCGACTCAAAGAAACGGACCTCGACGTCCCGTACCGCGACGGCGACTACTACTACTACACGCGGACGGAGAAGGGAAAGCAATATCCGATCTATTGCCGCATGAAGGGCTCCCTCGAAGCTCCCGAGGAAATTATTCTTGATCAAAATGAACTGGCGAAGAGCTACAAGTACTTCCGACTTGGCGCGCTGACCGTCAGTCCCGATCACCGGCTCCTGGCGTACGCGATCGATACAACGGGCTCGGAGGAGTTCCGTCTGTTCGTGAAGGATCTGGCCGCAAACAGTATTCTTGGAGACAAGGTCGATGACGTGGTTTCCGTCGTTTGGGCGCTCGACAACAAGACGATCTTCTATACCACGCGCGATGCCGCAAAACGGCCCTACCGGCTCTTCCGACACACGCTCGGGACGCCGGCGTCGAGTGACGTCTTGCTGTATGAGGAGAAAGACGAGCTCTACCGCGTGTTCGCATCACGAACGCGGAGCAAGAGGTTCATTTTCGTTATTTCGGCAGCCAGCACATCGGGCGAGGTGCGCTACATTCCGGCCGATCGGCCTTTCGAGCCGCTCAAGATTGTCTCTCCGCGCGAACCGGACCATGAGTATTCCGTCGATCATCATGGCGATTCTTTCTACATTGTCACGAACAAAAGGGCGAAGAATTTCAAGCTCGTATCAGCGCCTGTAATCTCTCCCGGTCAGGAAAACTGGAAAGAGGTTCTGCCCCACCGTCCCGGCGTCAGACTCGAAAATGTCGACTTCTTCGAACAGTACTACATTGCGTACGAACGGGAGATGGGAATTCAGAAAATGCGAGTGACCGATTTCCGCAACGGAGCGGTCCACTATGTTGAGTTCCCTGAACCGGTCTATTCCGCATTCCCGAGCACCAATCGAATCTTTAACACGAACATCTTTCGCTTCAACTATCAATCGCTGGTGACCCCAAGTTCCATCTATGACTACAATCTCGACAGTCGCGAACGAACCCTCATGAAACAAACCGAAGTCGTCGGCGGTTACGATCCGTCGAAGTACCAGTCGGAGCGGATTTACGCAACAGCCAAAGACGGCAAACTTGTCCCGATCTCGGTCGTATACAAGAAGGGCTTCGTAAAGGACGGAAAAGCGCCTCTGCACCTGTCGGGGTACGGATCGTACGGTTCGTCGATATCGACAACGTTCTCTTCCAACCGACTCAGCTTGCTCGATCGCGGGCTGGTTGTCGCGCTTGCACACGTCCGGGGAGGAGGCGATATGGGGAAAGAGTGGCATGACGACGGAAAGATGCTCAACAAGAAAAATACCTTTACCGACTTCATCGCGTGTGCGGAACACCTTGTGGCAGAAAAATACACATCACCAGATCGTCTGACGATCGAGGGGGGAAGCGCCGGTGGCCTTCTGATGGGTGCCGTCACAAACATGCGTCCTGATCTCTTCAAAGCGGTCGTGGCACAGGTGCCGTTTGTTGATGTCATCAACACGATGCTTGATGCGTCGCTCCCACTGACGGTTGGCGAGTATCTCGAGTGGGGAAACCCGAATGAGAAGGAGCACTACGAGTACATCAAGTCGTACTGTCCGTACACGAACATCACCGCAAAGGCCTACCCGAATATCCTCGTGAAAGTCGGACTCAACGATCCGCGCGTCGGATACTGGGAAGGGGCGAAGTGGGTAGCCAAACTGCGATCGATGAAGACAGACAAGAATACGATTGTTCTGAAAGCGAACCTCGCATCGGGGCATGGGGGTTCGTCCGGCCGGTATGATCGATTGAAAGAAATCGCGTTTGATTATGCATACATCCTGAGTCAACATGAAATTCTCAAGTAATAGGGAGTCCACGGTCATGAACAGAAAACACCTCTCCTTCTTTTTGCTCTTCGTACTCCTCAGCATCGCCTGTGTGTCGATCGCGGCTCAGCCGAAAGTCCTGACTCCAGAAGCGATTCTCACCATCAGGACGATCATGGATGTTCAGCTCGCTCCCGATGGCAAGAACATCATGTTCCAACTCAATCGCCCTCGGACCGAGACGGAGCGTCCCGGAGGAACCATTGCGGAGATCTGGACAATGTCTGCAACCGGCGGTGAGCCGCGACGGTTCACATTCAACGAAAGAGGAGATCGCACGCCGCAGTGGTCACCCGACGGCAAGTGGATCGCGTTTCTCTCGTCGCGGGGTGAATCGAGCGTCACGCAGGTGTATCTCGTCGCGTTTGACGGCGGCGAAGCAGTTCAGCTCACGAAAGCGGAAAAATCGGTCGGCGCATTCAAATGGTCCCGCGACGGCGGACGGATTGCCTACACGATGGAAGACGCAAAAACCAAGGACGAGCTCGCTGCGGAGCGGGAAGGGAAGGACTGGACCGTTGTAGACCGGAACTACAAGCATACGCATTTGTATACGATTGACGTGAAATGGAAAGTGGTGACGCTTGTGACAAAATCCGATCTCACGATTCACGATTTTGATTGGGCTCCTGATGGGAAACAGTTTGTGGTTGCCGCCGCAGAGACACCGACGGTTGATGATTCCTACATGCGTAAGAGGATCATGAAAGTAAGCTCGGACGGTGGATCACCGGCCGCTGTCGTGAAGACGGTCGGAAAACTGGACAATGTGCGCTGGTCGCCCGATGGGAAATGGATCGCATGGCTCGGCGCGATTGCCGAAAACGATCCGTATCAAGGAAGCGTCTTTGTCGTACCTTCGGGGGGAGGGAACGGAGAAAATCTCACTCAGGGATATCAAGGGACCGCGAACTGGCTGGGCTGGATGCCGGGAAAGCCGAGCACGATTGTTTTTCGCGCGATCGAGAGGCAGGCGACTGTTCTCCATACCTTCGATCTGCCTGAGAAGAAACGATCGCCGTTGATGACGCAGGCGCTCATCATCGGTGAGCCGAGTTTCTCGAAAGACGGGAAGTCGATGGCTCTATCTGCCAATACGCCGCAGCATCCGAACGAGATCTTTGTCGGCGCTTCAATGAACACTCCGCTGAACAAACTCACCACCATGAATCCCCAGCTCGCCGGAATCACACTCGGTGAGCAACGTGTGGTGAAATGGAAATCGACTGACGGATGGGAGATTGAAGGCGTGGTGGTTCTGCCGGTGGGTTATCAGAAAGGAAAAGCGTACCCGACAGTCCTGCAGGCGCATGGCGGTCCGGAAGCGGCGGATCTCAACGGCTGGCTCGGGAGCTACTCGCGTTGGGGACAGATGCTTGCCGGAATGGGATACGTTACCCTCTATCCGAATTACCGCGGAAGTCTTGGAAAGGGGCCGGCGTTTTCGATGGCCGATCACAAGGATCTGATGGGGAAAGAGTTTGAGGACATGGTGGCCGGCATTGATTACCTGATCAAAGAGGGAATCACTGATCCGAACCGCGTCGGCGTCGGAGGAGGAAGTTACGGAGGATATACGACCGGTTGGGCGGTAACGTACGCGAGTCAGCGGTTCAAAGCCGGTGTGATGTGGATGGGGATTTCGAACTGGATCAGCATGACCGGCACGTCGGATATCTTCTATGAGAATTCGACGGTGCACTGGGACATGATGATGTATGACGACAACAACTATGATATGTACTGGAAACGATCGCCGCTGGCACATATCAAGAATGCCAACACACCGACATTGATTATGCACGGCGCGGCGGATCCCCGGGTGCCGATCGGTCAGTCGTACGAAATGTACACCGCGCTGAAGTGGAAAGGGGTGTCGACAGAATTCGTCGTCTATCCCAGAGCGGGTCATGGGCTCTCGGAGAAGGCGCATCAGTACGATTCGATGAAGCGGATTCCGGCATGGTTTGATCGTTATCTCAAGTGACAAGAGCGCGATCAACTTGAACTTGCGGCATTTTCTGAAGAGAGGTAAATGTGTCGGATCGACCGGACGTGGTCATTAGGAGATTGGTTGAATTCAAGTGATTCCACCCACTTTCTGGAGGTCACGTTGAGCTACGAAAGTCGAGTCTTCAAACAGTTGTCGTTGCCCAAACGCGAAGAGGTGATCGATGCACTGCTGACAGCACTTCTCAAACGAAATGGGTATGTAAAAGAATTTGGCGCAGGCAACCAAGAGTTTGTGAACCACTTGGCAGATTCCCTTGGATTGAGCGTGAATCAGCGCACATTCTCGATGCAGACTATCGTACGCAGAGAAGGAAGAGTGAAGAAGTTTCCAGCTTGGCACCGTCTGATTTTTCGTGCTGCTGACCTTGCAGCGAGACGCGGACTCCTTTCGCACCCGAAGGATACTCTCAAACTAACGGGGAGAAGAGAATGGATGTTGACTGAAAAAGGAATTGACAAAGCTATGCGAGTATCGAGGATTCCAATTTCCAGAAAACAAGAGCTTCCCGTTCTGACATATGAAGTGCAAAAGATCAAGAAATCTCTCGACGAAGCGAGACCCATACGTAACTACAGTCCCGTTGATTCACGCAAACAATCACGCGAGATCACAACACAGTCCTTGCTGCGGGCCCGCGGGTTCAGACACGCGATCGTTGAAGCATATGATCGTCGGTGTTGTGTCTGTGGGCTAAAACTAATTTCACCAGACGCAATGGTCTGGGAAGTTGAGGCCGCCCATATTGTACCTCATCGATTTCAGGGCAAAGATGACATTTGGAATGGGATGGCGCTTTGTCGTTTCCACCATTGGACCTTCGACGTTGGGTGGTTTACACTGCGCCAGGACTACACAATTGAGGTCAATAGTCGGATTACGGCGGTTCCTCGTGACCATGGGTTCATGGGGGGGTTCGATGTCTTTCGATCACTACTGAAAGCAGATCGCCGTATCTATCTGCCCCAGAAGTCATCGATTTGTCCTCATGAGAACGCAATTTCATGGCACAGAGAAAATATTTTCGCTGATCTTACTCAACGATAGGATGACATCATGAATCCACGAAAACATATCTACTACATCACCGTATCTGATGTACAGAACGTTGCCAAAGAGATTGGCGGTCGTCGTCTCAGCGATAGTGAACTGAAGAACGTGGTTGATAAACTGCTAGACAGAATCCAGTGGCTTGAACCGCTCGAATATGTGATTTACACCGAGACCAGCAGCTAGGTGACAAATGCCCCTTCACGTCTACAATACTCTCTCACGTGCTAAAGAGGAATTCAAACCTCTCCAGCCCGGCCGCGTGGGTATCTATGTCTGCGGGCCGACGGTCTACGGACATCCCCATATCGGTCACGCGAAAAGCTATGTCTCCTTCGATGCCATCATCAGATATTTTCGATATCTCGAATACAAAGTCCTCTACGTCCAGAACATCACCGACGTCGGTCATCTTACCGACGATGCCGATGAGGGGGAGGACAAGATCGAGCAGCGCTCGAAGATCGACAAAGTCCATCCGATGCAGATCGCGGAAGAGTACACGCAAAGCTACTTCGAAGATATGGATGCAATGGGAGTGCTGAGGGCGGATATCTATCCGCGCGCAACCGGACACATCATCGAACAGATTCAGATGGTCGAAGAGCTTCTCCGGAATGGCTTTGCCTATGAGGTCGATGGATCGGTCTACTTTGACGTCCGAAAGTTCGGAGAGTACGGCAAACTCTCCGGTCGGGTGCTCGACGAGATGGTGGCAGGGACTCGCGTGGACAAGAGGTCAGACAAACGACATCCGGCTGATTTTGCGCTCTGGAAAAAAGCTGAACCGGGGCACATCATGCGCTGGATCAGCCCGTGGGGGGAGGGATACCCTGGCTGGCATATCGAGTGCTCGGCCATGTCGATGAAGTACCTCGGCCAGCAGTTCGATATTCATGGCGGGGGAATGGATAACCAATTCCCTCACCACGAATGCGAGATCGCGCAGAGCGAATGCGCGACCGGGAAACCGTTCGTCAAGTATTGGCTTCACAATAATCTGGTGACCGTGAACGGCCACAAAATGGGAAAGTCACTCGGGAATTTCATCACCCTCAAAGATGCCTTCAAGAAATACGATCCGCTTGTCCTGCGATTCTTTATCCTGCAGAGTCACTACCGGAGCACCCTGGACTACAGCGATCAGGCGGTCCAGGGCGCTCAGACCGGATACGAGAAATTGATCAATACGGTCAGGAATCTCAGAGATGAGCTGACAACGCATCCGCCAGCCGAGAGGAACACCGACGTTTCATCGGCCGTCAATTCATTGAAGGCGAAATTTCTGAGCGCAATGAATGACGATTTCAACACGCCGCAGGCGATCGCTGTGCTCTTTGACGGCGTCAAAGAGGTAAATCAGTTGCTCGGTGGAGACGTGAAGAAGGCTTTTCCCGAGTTGAACGCGTTCGATGCATTCTTCGATAACTGCGCGGGCGAAATCCTCGGGATTCTGCCGGACAAGTTGGACGCACAGGCGTTGGAAGGGGGATCTCTGGAGCCGACATTGGTGGAATTGCTTCTCCGCGTTCGCGACGCGGCGAGAACTGAGAAGGCCTTCGCCCTCTCAGACAAGATTCGGGACGGGCTCTCACAGCTCGGCATTATCGTCGAAGACCGAAAAGATGGAACGCGATGGCGCAAGAGTTAAGATATCAGTTCAAAGTAGAGCAGGGATTGAGAAGTGAGAGAGCTGACGCGCATACCTTCTGTCCGCAGACGCATCTGCGGTGTTCCGGTTGAACCTGTGGGGCAATCCGCCGGTTCCTGTCGGTCGAAAACCCTGCGGACGATTTCACGCTGGTGTGTTGTCTTTCTGGCGAGTACTTCATTCGGACAGATACCAAACAGTGCGACGCTCACGGGAACCGTACTCGATCACTCGACGAAGGATCCTCTTCAGGCCGTCAATGTCCTCTTGAAAGATTCTCATCTCGGCGCGGCGACGGACAGTACGGGCCGGTATGTGATTAGAGGGATTCCTCCCGAGCTGTTTGTGATTGAGTTCCGGTATGTGGGCTATAAGACCAAATACCGGACACATTCGTTTCATCCGGGTCAACACATGACCATCGATGTGATGCTCGAGGAGCATCCGATTCCGTTGGCGGAGATCACGGTTCGGGACACTGTGGATCGATCGGAAGAGATTCACCGGTATCCCGGAAGCATCGTCATTACGAGGCAACATATTCTCGAGAGCGGTGCCGATAGGGTATCCAAAGTGTTCCAGCAGCTTGCTCCTCGACTCGACCTGTATACAACACGAATCCGCTCACAGCGAAACCCCTCGCGCAGACAGATCAACATCATGCTTGTCATCGATGGAGTCCGGGTTCGTGTCGACTCATATGACATGATCATGTACGATCCCGACTATTTCGAAAAACTCATCACGATCGACGAGATCGACTACATGGTTATCCATCGCGATGCCAACGCGTGGCTCCGGTCGGGAGCGCGAAGACTCGAACCGATGGATTGGATGATCGAAATTGTCCGGAGAAAGAAATAATTGGCACCGAGCATCGATATGCCTTTCCTGAACTTGAATCTTATCCAGAATGATCGGAGGACCCGGTGAATCACCAACGACTCATCACACTGCTCTTACTCGTTTTGCTTGTACCGTGCCTGCTCGTGGCGCAAGGGTACGCGGGAGATCAGGCAACGCACGAGCCGACCATGCTCATCGATAAGCCGACGGCTGGAATGCTGAAGCGCGCGCAGTACGCCGTCAACGGCATTTTCTATCAGCGCGGGGGTGTACTGATGGGAGTCTCCGTTGGATTGATCGATGCCTTCAGCTTCGGAATTTCGTACGGAGGTACGAACATCATCGGTGCAAGCAAAGTGCAGATGAATCCCGCGCCCGGCGTGAGAGCAAAGCTGCGACTGTTCGATGAATCGACCACAATGCCTGCCATGGCGATAGGTTTCGATTCACAGGGGAAAGAACCATACGTCGACAGTCTGAGTCGCTATCTTCTGAAGTCCCCGGGATTCTATGTCGTGGCGAGCAAGAACTATTCGCTTGCAGGAAACTTCAGCGTGCACGGCGGCTTCTGCTACGGCACGGAACACGGTGATGGAGACAAAGACCTGAACTTGTTTGTCGGGGTGGAGAAGTCGCTGGGTAACCTAGTATCGGTGCTCGCGGAATACGATTTCGGTCTCAACGATGATCACTACCGCGCCATTGGCCGCGGGAGAGGGTATCTCAATCTCGGCGTCCGTCTCTCCGCCGGAAAAGGATTCGTGCTGGGATTTGACCTCAAGGATGTCATTCGCAACCAGAAGGATGTACATCTCGGAAATCGCGTGCTCGTCATGGACTTTGTCGGTTCTTTCTAGATTGAGATGTCCGGGAAAGAACAGAATCCGGGGTCTGGAATCCCGACCCCACAAAGTCCTGAAAACGATTTGAATTCAAGCGTCAGGGGGGTGTTCTTCCTAGTGGACACTTCTGAACCCGGTTGTAAACAGCTCCGGATTCCCACACCCAGTCTGACTCAAATTTCGCCCAGAAATAGCATATTGTTCCAGCCGTCAAGTCTTTCCCCACGGCACCTTTGTTGAATAGACCACATGGGGGTGTACATACTTGGAGGATGTCATGACCACTGTGCTGCGAACGCTGTTCATCTTCGTTGCGGCTTTGCTGATCTCACTGGGGCTCTCCGGGTGCTACACTCGGATTGCCACAGTGACAGACCGCCAACCCGAGTACGCAGAGGACGAAGAATATGTGATGGATGAAACTGAGGCGGACTCCACGGACGAGGATCGCGCGAGGTACTGGGATGATGAAATGCGATGGCGCGCGTATACGGGATTCCGGTACTACTACCCCTGGCACCGATCCTTCTACTTTGGATTCTATGATCCCTGGTACTTCGACCATATCTACTATCCGTGGTCATTCTACGATCCATGGTACTACTACTACAATCCGTATGCGTATCGCTACAGCGTTTTCGGTCCATACGGTAACTACTACTCACGGTACTACGGCTACTATGGACTTGGATATTATCCATATGCTCAGCCGGTAATCTATTACGGAAGTGGAACCGGCCACGCGACAAGAAACTCCGGGTATAGTCGGACAGGAGATGTTCGGGGCAATCCGCGGTCACCGGGAGTCTCAACCAGCCCGGGAACGGCGCTGCCGCCGGCATCACGTTCGGGGGTATCACGAGATGGGGGACCAACGCGTTCGTCAGGCTCGTCGGGCGTTGAGCGTCGAAGCTCGTCAGGTTCTTCGCGAGGATCCTCAGTCGGACGATCATCGCGAAGCGGTTCCTCGGGACGAGAAGGCGTTTCATCGGGCCGATCATCTGGTTCGAGTGGTCGTTCGTCAGGCACCGGATCGAGCGGTAGTGGAGGGGGATCCGGAAGTTCGGGGAGCAGTCGTTCGACCGGCGGATCGCGCGGTGGCGGAGGAGAACCATCCTCCTCAGCGAGTGTTCAACAGTCGTACTCACCCCCCGCGTCGCCGCCGCCAGCTTCCCCACCGGCGAGCAGTAGTGGTGGGAGTAACAGAAGTACGGGCGCAACCCGAGGTCAATAATGATGGGATTCGGATCGCGTGCGTCCGCCCGCAGGTTCGTTGGCGGGACAGAACTGGGAAAAGACAATTGTCGAGGGAATGAAAGTCGAGCTTGGAAGTCAAGACGCCCATTCTCTGCACAGGGTCGCACGGTGCGAATTGGAGCTGACAACGACGCGATTTTGGAAGGATTGGAATCATGAAACGGCACAATTGGGTTCATCTGAGAACAGGTCTGTGCATTCTCGCAATTACCGCTTTTGCATCTCCCCTCCAGGCACAGTTCGCGGAGGATGCGCTTCGTTTCTCACAATACGGTCTCGGCGTGGGGGCCCGATCACTCGGTCTGGGAAATACCTCAATCGGTGCGGTGAATGATTACTCGGCACTCTTTTCAAACCCCGGCGGCCTGGCGTTGATCCGTGACTTCGAATTTTCTGTCGGCCTTTCCTACCATGGCTACAACAACGATGTGAAGTTCTTCGGCAATGAGCTTGCAAGCAGTAGAAACTTTTCAAACCTCAACAGCCTCGGATTGGTTTATCCCATTCCGACGACGCGCGGAAGTCTAACGTTCGCTTTCGCCTTCGGACGGGTCGCCGATTTTGGAACGACCGCGGAGTTCAAGGGATTCAATCCGTCGAGCTCCCTCATCCTGGCAAAGACTCCAGTGACGAATCTCGCTTCACTCTCGATCAATGAGCGCAAGGGATTGCTCGACAACAACATCCCTTACCAGCTTTTTCTTGCCGACACGCTCAACGGGAAACTCGTTTCCCATGTCAATGGCAACGTACAACAGAGCGTGGTCGTTCATGAGGGGGGCGGCCTCAACCATTGGTCCTTTGGGGGGGCGATCGACATTGCAAAAGATATCTCGTTCGGCGCAAGTCTGAATATTGTCTCGGGAAGCTATACCTATGAGCGCGACTATGCAGAAGATGACACTCGCAATTTCTACCAACGTCTCCCCGGAGAATCGCTCGGGAGGTTCGATCATTTCTCCCTCGTGAGCACGATCGACGGCGAGTTGAACGGCGTGAATGGACTCCTCGGCCTGATGTACCGCCGTCCGGGGAAATTTCACCTCGGGCTCACGGTTCGAACGCCAACAACGATTTCCGTGAATGAAAACTATTCCGATGAGGCCAGAAGCCGATTCGATCCCAACGCCAATGGATCAGTCGATCGCTTCGATATCTCGTTCGACGGCAAAACGGAATACCGGGTGATTACGCCCGCGATGTTCGGTGCGGGATTGTCGATCCAATTGAGAGAATGGCTGATGATTGCCGGCGACGTTGAATATGCCGACTGGACCCAAATTGAGTTCAATTCGAGCAATCCCGATCTGCTTGCCGAGAATCGGCTCATCAAGCGGATCTTCAGACCGACAACGAACCTGCGGGGAGGCGTCGAACTGAGTCTGTGGAATCACGGCATTCAGCTGCGCGGCGGCGTCAATTGGAAACCCTCTCCGTACGAGAATGATCCTCCCGAGTACGATCAGCTCTACTACACCGCAGGCATCGGATTTCAGCTTGACGCCCACATGACTCTGAACGGCGCGTTCGCTATCGGCTCGTGGAAGACGTTTCGCGATAACTACAGCATGACCGGCTTACCCTCGGCGTCTCGGACCGCCGAATCGGTCTCGACAAACAACCTCAACGTCACATTGACGTACAGGTTCTAGCCTTCAATCTCTGCCGATCCGACGGTTGAATGAACCGTCAAGATTCTTTACATTCAGTCCACCCGATGCAAATCTGGTGGACTTTTTTTTCTCTTCAATATGCGACTCCGCGCAAAACTTCTCATAGGTCTTTCAGCGACGCTTCTCATTGTTGCCGTCGTCCTGGTTGCTCTTGCCTACCGGCTCACCACGAAGTCATTCCCGCAGACCACTGGTATCATAGAACTTCCCTCGATCCGCAGTGAGGTGAAGATCTATCGCGATTCGTACGGTGTTCCGCACATTTTCGCCGAATCCGATTATGATGCCTACTTCGCTGTCGGCTATGTCCATGCGCAAGATCGCCTCTGGCAGATGGAGCTTATTCGAAGGGCAGGGATGGGGCGTCTGGCTGAGGTGTTGGGAGCTGAGGCACTGCCGATCGATCGAATGTTCAGAACCCTTCGCCTTTCGGAGAGCGCACAAAAAGTCTCGGCACTTCTTGAGGGGGTTGTGCTGAATTCCATGCAGGCCTACGCGGACGGAATCTCGAGATTCATTGCCGATCATAAAGGCCGCTATCCGCTGGAACTCGATATGCTCGACATCCAGCCGGAGCCGTGGCGCATCGAGCACAGCACGCTCGTCAGCCGCTTGATGGCGTGGGAATTGAACTACGGCCGATGGATCGATCTTGTTCAGGGATACGTCGCAGAGAAGATCGGGATTGAGCGGGCTGGGGATCTCTATCCCGACTGGCCTTCCCACTCGCCCGTGATCATCCCCAAAGAATTGCACAACAAAAAGGTGGCTCTCGATGATTTTCCGATCATTGCTGCCGATCTCCTCTACCGTACCACGTTCGGTGGAGGAGGCCGCGCGGGAGGGAGCAATGCATGGGCGGTGACAGGTGCACGGTCAACTTCCGGTTCGGCGCTTCTCGCGAACGATCCTCATCTCATGTTGAATGCGCCGGCACGATGGTACGAAATCCATCTCTCGGCACCTGGTCTGAATGTGTACGGAGTCTCAATACCCGGAGTTCCTTATGTTGTCATCGGCCGCAACGAACACATCGCATGGGGTGTCACGAATGCGATGCTTGATGACACGGACTTCTACATCGAGCAGGTCGATTCCCTCCAACATCCGACACAATACCGAGTGAACAATCAATGGCGTCCCATGCGGCACCACGTCGACACGATTCTGGTGAAACATGGTGATCCCGTTATTCTCACCTCCTACTATACGCACCGTGGGCCCGTGATCAACCGGATGGAGCCGGCGAAATCGCTGAGTACAAATCTCATTTCTATGCGCTGGACAGGACACCATATCACGAACGATCCGGCGACATTCTATATCATCAACCGGGCATCATCCTGGGAGGAATTCGAGGAAGGCATCAAGCACTTCAACGCCCCCGCACAGAATTATGTCTACGCCGATGTGAAAGGGAATATCGGGTATCGCACCGGAGGATCAGCTCCCGTTCGAGCCGGCAAAGGTCCGACACTTCCATATCCCGGTTGGACCGATACGTACGATTGGAAAGGATTCATTCCTTTTTCCCAGATGCCGCATATCCTGAACCCCTCCTCCGGCTATGTCGCAACCGCAAATAACAAGATCATCGACGATCCCTATCCGTTCTACCTATCGACGTACTGGGAGCCTGACTGGCGCATCACACGCATCGTGGAGTTGCTCGGCGGCCAGGAAAAGATGAGTCTGAAAGACTTCGAGCGTTTCCAGAACGATGTAGTATCGCCGCAGGCCCGAATGCTCGTTCCGGTGATCCTGGGTGCTTTTGACGGGATCGAGATTGAGTCGCGAGAGGTGCGTGATGCTCTGGCATATTTGCGCAACTGGAATTTTGAAATGAGGCGAGACGACGTGGCGACGTCCGTGTTTCATGCGTTCCTCCTTCGCGCCTTGAGGAATGTATTCCAAGATGAGCTCGGCAACGATGTGATGCGTCTCTACGACACGCTGGCGATGCCACCCATGAGAGCGATCACTGTTCAACTTCTCAGCGAACGGTCTTTGTGGTTCGACGACGCGAAAACCGAAGGGCGCGAAACAAAGGGGGAGATCATCCGGAGAAGCATGCGCGAAGGATTGGAACTTCTTCGATCTCATCTTGGCGGGGAGCTCAAGGAATGGCGATGGGGGCGAATGCACCAAGTGGAATTCGAACACATCTTCGGCACAAATGCCATGGTGAAAGGGATGTTCAACGTTGGCCCGTTTGCCGTTCCCGGATCGTATTCGACGGTGAACAACGGGTACTTCCTGTTGAACAATCCGTTCAAGAACAGCGTCGGACCCTCGACGCGTCTCCTTTTTGATCTTTCAACTCCCGACGGCTCTCGCGCGGTCACCCCCCCGGGACAGTCCGGTCATGCATATCATCCGCATTACGATGATCAGACGACCCTCTGGCTCAACGGCGGGTACCGGCGGGTCCTTCTTTCGCGTTCGCTCATCGAGAAGGCAAACTACGAACTCCTCATTCTCCGACCCAACGAATGACAATCTCAGCCAAAGGAATCTCTGTCCTTGAGTCCGCCGCGTCCGTCTGTGTGCTGACCGGCGCCGGGATCTCCGCGGAGAGCGGCGTCCCGACGTTCCGAGGAAAAGAAGGACTCTGGTCGAAATTCAAGCCGGAGGAGCTGGCAAACTTCCGCGCATTCATCAACAATCCTGATCTCGTCTGGGAATGGTATACGTACCGGAAAAACGTGATGAAGGACGTGAAGCCCAATCCCGCCCATCTCGCTCTGGCAGAAATGGAACGGATTGTCGAGGATTTCACCCTGGTAACGCAGAACGTCGACAATCTTCACCAGCGTGGAGGGAGCAGGAACGTCTATGAGCTTCACGGCAACATCGAGCGCAGTTACTGCATCGACTGCCGCAGACCGGAACAGAATGTCATGCTCGACGAACAGGGAAAAGCGCCACGCTGCAAATCGTGCGGGGGGTTGATCAGGCCTGATGTCGTGTGGTTCGGTGAGCTTCTGCCCTATGAGACATTTCAAATGGGGGCAGCCGCGGCGGCGAGGTGCGATCTCTTCCTCCTCATCGGCACCTCGGGCATCGTCTACCCTGCCGCATCGCTCCCTCTGGTGGCCCGAGACCATGGCGCCTATGTGCTGGAAGTCAACCAGGAGTATACCGACCTCTCGTCGCGTGTTTCAGAAACCATTGTGGGTAAAGCTGGAGTGATCGTTCCGGAAATGTTGGCCAGCATGAAGAATACTCGCAAGAGAGGAACGAACAGCGAATGAAAGATACCGGATTGACGAAGATGGTGTGTACCATCGGACCGGCATCTCAAGATGTCGAGATGCTTATCCGTTTGATCAACGCCGGCATGAGTGCCGCGCGTCTCAATTTCTCCCACGGCACGCACGATCAACATCGTACGATGATCGAAAACATCCGCGAGGCGAGTCGCCGCACGGGTGAAGTTGTTACCCTCGTCCAGGATCTCTCGGGGCCGAAGATTCGAACAGGTCGCCTGAAAACGTCCTTCGTCGATTTGATTGAGGACGAACGGATTGTCTTCACGACGGATGAGATTGTCGGCGATCGATCGAGAGTGACCACAACCTACAAACGGCTTCCGAAAGATGTGCGGCGCGGTGACACAATTCTTGTTGATGACGGGAGAATCAAGCTGGTGGTGGAGAGCACAGAGGAAACTGAAGTGACGTGCCGGATCGTCAATGGAGGGCGCCTGACCGAAAAGAAGGGAATGAACCTTCCGGGTGTCCGCGTGAGTGTCGAGTCGTTCACGGAGAAGGATATTGATGATCTGAAGTTCGGGATGGAGCACGACATCGACTACGTCGCGCTTTCGTTTGTCCGGTCGGTGGAGGATCTCCGATCACTGCACGAGGTAATCGTCCGCGAAAACAAGACTGGGGAGAAGATCCCGATCATCGCAAAGATCGAGAAGCGGGAAGCGGTGGATTCATTGGATCTCATCCTCGAAGAAGCCGACGCGGTGATGGTCGCGCGGGGAGACTTGGGGGTAGAACTTCCCCCGGAAGACGTGCCGCCGCTTCAAAAAATGATCGTGCGGAAATGCAACGAAGCCGGTATCCCGGTCATCATTGCGACCCAAATGCTCGAGTCGATGATCGAGAATCCGCGGCCTACCCGGGCGGAGGCAAGCGATGTGGCGAATGCCGTCCTCGATGGGGCCGACGCGGTCATGTTGAGTGGAGAAACATCGGTGGGGAAGTACCCGGAAGAGGTTGTTCAAACGATGGGAAGAATCATCCGGAAAGCGGAGGGCCAGCTGAGAGACCGGCAGGATCTCCTCGGCGAGGGAATGACGCACATTCCTGAGGTCTTTGATTCAATCGCACGGGCCGCGTGTGTTCTGGCAAGACAAGTCCGCGCGCGAGCAATTGTGTCGATCACCCACTCCGGAACAACGGCTTTCCGCCTGAGCAAATACCGGCCGCGGGCGCCAATCATCGCGGTGACCGGCCGCGAGAAAATCATCCGTCGCGTAAATCTTGCGTGGGGAGTGCGCGGTCTCCTTCTTCCTGACTATGAGCAAGATGCAGAGTCCGTCTTCGAAAAGATCCGCACGAAACTTGTGGACAGCGGCACTGTCCAGAAGGGCGACTACGTCGTCTACACGGCAGGTATCCCGATTGCTGCAAAGGAAACGACCAATACCATCACGATTGAACGACTTGAGTAGCGCGGCCCCGGCTTCGGCGCACGTTCTTCACAGATAGAGGTGGAGCACGAGCATCAACTGATTATTCTCCAAATCGACCGGCTTCTCCTTCCGAACCACAACCTGCGGTCGCAATTCGATTCCGCTGAGCGGGAAGAATTCCAAGCCCACCACAAACCGTTCCTCTGATCCACTCTGAATGTCAACATCGGGGTCGTAGAAGTCGTATCCCACTTTAGCTTCGAGGCCGGGCGTCACAACGTAGTTCAATTCGAAGAACGTGATCAATCCCTGACGTGTGGTGCGAAGGGTGTTTCGGTATTCTCTTCGGACATCAACTTCTGCCAATGCCGTGAGGTTTGCGCCGAGACTCGCCGCCGCGAAACCGCCGAAGAGCGTCGTGACCCCATCGTTCTGTGCGTTGTTGTAGTACGATCCACCCACTCTGATTTTCAACTGATTGAATGAGAATGCGGACTCTGCTCGTCCGAGGATTGCTTTGAAGCGATCGGGATCGCGCGTGGCAGGGCTTCCATTGCCGACGAAGAGGACGACATTCAGACGTCCCGGCTGCACCCCGATTTCGAGGCCTGCGTCGTGACCACCGTTCATTGGAAACAGGGTTTTCGCCCGCACAAAGATAGTATGATCATCCATCTTCAATCCGTACGCAGGCTCAAACCACCCCGCTTTTACATACCCTTTCATCGGCAGAACCTGGGCCTGGCCGAAGGCCTCGAACCGGTTTCCGATTCCTTTGGCGAGATAGAGAGAACTGTTGCGGGCGATGCGGGCTGAGAGGTAAAGATCGCTCTGCATCTGGAAAAACGTGTTCCGCGATTCGATCGGATCATCCTGGTACAAAAACACCGAACGAAAATCCGCGCCGATGGAAATGTTGTCGTTGAGCTTTGGAGAAAACTCGCCGATGGAATAGTCCTCGAGCCATATTGGAACGGGAAGCAGCTCGCGTCCGTATACTGTTGCCCCGTAGAACGTGCGCATGCCGCCGCCCGACGGATTCACGTGGCAATGCTGACAGCTCTGGTTCGTGCGAGCGGCAAACTTCGGGAGCGCTTGCGCGTCGAAGAATAGAAGAATCGCGACGATTGCCGTCACGAGGGATGGTCGCATGGGTACCTCCTGGATGATGAAACGTGTTCTGCTCATGAGATTGAACCTATGATACTCAATGATCGGCTTGATCTCAATACGGGGGAAGAGATTCACCTTGCTTCTCGTTCTATCTCGGCATACATTCAGTTCCACTTCATCGCTATCCGACTGAGAGGATCATCGTGACCAACTATCTTACGCATCTCGAATGCAGTGTGTGTGGCGACCGGCATTCGCCGCATGAAGTTCAAACCGTTTGCCGCTCCTGCGGAAGATCGTTGCTTGCCCGGTATGATCTTACCGCAGCACAACAATCATTGAGGAAAGAAGGTTTCCGCGATCAACGAGGGGGATTGTGGAAATTTGCTCCGCTTCTTCCGATCGAACAAGAAGAACATATGATCTCACTCGGCGAGGTGGTAACTCCGCTTTTGCCGATGGTCACCCTCGCAAAGGAGCTGGGAATCGCGGAAATCCTCGTGAAGGAGGAAGGTTATCTGCCGACCGGTTCGTTCAAGGCAAGAGGACTCGCGACGGGAGTCTCGAAAGCGAAGGAACTCGGGGTGAAAGAGATGTGTATTCCGTCGGCCGGAAACGCAGCGGGTGCTCTTGCCGCGTACGCCTCACGCGCCGGCATGACGAGCCATATCTTCATCCCCGAGGATACCCCAGTAATCAACATCAAAGAATGCAAGGCATATGGGGCGAGAGTTGTGCTCGTGAAGGGAAACATCAGCGACGCGGCAAGGGCGATGAATGAGGAAAAGAAAAACAATCCGGGATGGTTTGATATTTCCACACTGAAGGAGCCGTATCGATTAGAGGGGAAGAAAACGATCGGGTATGAGCTTGGAGAGCAGTATGATTGGAATCTTCCCGATGTCATTATTTATCCAACAGGCGGAGGGACGGGATTGATCGGGATGTGGAAAGCGTTTGAGGAAATGGAAACGATGGGATGGATAGGAAGTAAGCGGCCGAAAATGGTGACGGCCCAGGTCGATGGGTGTGCGCCGATCGTCAAGGCGTTTCGCGAGAAGAAAAAGGAATCGGAATTCTGGTCCGGAGCCGAAACAATCGCTTCGGGATTGCGCGTTCCGAAAGCATTCGCCGATTACTTAATACTTGATACTATTTACAAAAGCGCCGGAAGCGCTGTCTCCGTTTCGGATCAATCACTTATCGAAGCAGTGTACGAGATTGCCCAAAAGGAGGGGCTCTTTATGTGTCCCGAAGGGGCGGCGACGTACGTGACATTGAAAATCCTCACGCGTGAAGGATTTGTGAAACCGACCGACCGCGTGCTGTTGTTCAACACGGCTGCCGGCAACAAGTACCCCGAAGTGATTTCGTGACAGAAAGGAACGCAATCATGGCGCCAATCAGATGGGTTTGGTTTTCGACGGCGTTACTTTTCTTCTGCGGCGCCGAGCGTGCGATCGCACAGACCGGGTCGGTCCTGGAAGTTAATCCGACCATCCGGAAGATCGTCGCGGAAGTCTCTTCCGACAACATCAGAATGCTGGTTGACAAACTCGCCTCATTTGGGACGAGGCATACACTTTCTGATACCGTGAGTACCACGCGCGGCATCGGAGCCGCACGCCGGTGGATCAAATCGGAGTTTGAGAAATACGCGGCAGCCAGCGGAGGACGGATGAAGGTTGCGTTTCACGAGGCGCTCATTCCTGCCTCCAGAAGAATCCCACACCCCACGAATCTGGTCAACGTCGTGGCAACGCTGAATCCGAAGAACGCGGCGGCCGAGGGTCCGAAGCGATTCCTCGTAGTGGGAGGACACTACGATTCGCGCGCAGCCGATGTGATGGACGCCGCCATCGACGCGCCGGGAGCGAATGATGATGGAAGCGGGACAGCGGTCACGATGGAGCTCGCGCGTGTCCTCAGCAGGCACAACTTCGATGCGACGATTGTGTTCATCGCATTTGCCGGAGAGGAGCAGGGACTGCTCGGCGCCACGGCATGGGCCGAGATGGCAAGGGCAAACGGATGGAATCTTGAAGCGATGCTGAACAACGATATGGTGGGGAGCACGCGCAACGGATTGGGAGAGGAAGAAACCGGTGCGGTGCGCCTGTATGCCGAGGCATTGACACCGCTCGACACAGGATCCGTGCTGCGATCACGAAATAGTCTCGGCCTGGAGAACGACGGGCTCAGCCGTACACTTGCACGGCACATTACTGAAGTCGGCAAGAAATATGTTCCCGATTTCGATGTGCGGATCATCTACCGGCGAGATCGGTTTCTCCGCGGAGGAGATCATACGCCGTTTCATGAACGGGGATTTGCGGCAGTACGGTTCGTTGAGGTAAAGGAGAACTATGACCACCAGCACCAGAATGTCCGAGTTGAGGGGGGCAAACAATACGGAGATCTTCCCCAATTCGTCGACTACGAGTATGCAGGGAAGATCGCGAAGGTCAATGCTGCAGTTGTGGCATCGCTGGCATCGGCTCCGGCGCCGCCGAAGAATGTCGGACTCGTCACGAGTCAGCTCGGCTACAAATCGACTCTGCGCTGGGAGAAGAATCCGGAGCTGGATGTCGCAGGATATGTCGTGCGGTATCGAGAGACAACCTCCCTTGTGTGGCAGGGGTCGGTATTCACGGCGGATACGACGATCACGGTGGATCAGTCAAAGGACGACTATCTCTTTGGTGTTCAGGCTGTTGATCGAGAAGGGAATGTGAGTTTGGTTATAACCCCGCGGCCGGTACAGTAACGCCCTTCGGAAGGCCGGCCGTCGCGACCTCCCATCCCTCTGTCACGGTCCGTACCGTGACAGTGGAAAGCCCGCGTCCATAGCGCCCTCCCGAAGGCTTCGCTGGTTTCGCCTGAGCATCCTTCCCCCAACGGGGTCCTGCGGACGAAGGTTCTACACACCAGCCCCCTCACCCTTCGGAAAGACGGCCGTCGCGATCTCCCATCCCTCTGTCACGGTCCGTACCGTGACAGTGGAAAGCCCGCGTCCATTGCGCCCTCCGGAAGGACTCGACTACTTCTTTTCGTACTTCCAGTTTCTTCCTTTTCCTTTAGCCAGCCACTCGATGGTCGTCGCAAGCCGTTTCTTCCGCGTTGCTTCAGTCTTCGCCTCCGTCACCCATTCCACGTATTCTTTGCGGTGTGAATAGCTGAAGTTCTTAAATGTCTCCCACGCTTTCTTGTTCTTTCTGACTGCCGACGTGAAGTATGTGGGAACCTTGAGGGTCTTCTTTTGCGCCGATCTCGGGTTCGCGGCTCGCTTTATTCCCTCGTCATTCAATCGAGCCGCTTCGCGAATGTATTTGATCAACACCGCATCCGATGGAAGGTCGTCAAGCGACTGAATGCGGCCGAATTGTCCCATCGCTTCTCCTGATTGGGAGGCCGCGAAGATCTTCGCGGGGTCCGACATCATTGATGCGTTCCAGAAGCCGAAGACACAGTGTTGCTTAAACGATGCCATGCTGCACATCATCCCCTTGTAGTCAAAGTGTGGGAAGCTCCACTTCATCGTTTCCTGAACTTCCGGACATCCCTTGTGGACGAGTTTCCGAATGTGAGAGAGAATCGGTATGGCGAAGTCTGCCGATTTGTTGATGTATGCATCGATACGTTGGTCGCGTGAGCCCATCTGTATCATTCCTTCATTTGAATTTGACGGCGTGGAAGACATCCTCCCGGAAAAGCGTTGAACCGACGTCTTTGAAGTCATCGAACAGAAAGAAAACAAATATGTCCCCGACATCATCCCGGTGGAACACGTTGATGAGCGCATTGTTGAAGCCGCGGCCGAACTCCGAATTGAGTCTGACAAACGTCGTTGCGCCTGCATCGGCATTGAAATCGGAATGCACGTCGTCGGAGTCAAAGGAGGTCGGTTCACACGGCACACCTCCCGACAGATTCAGACAGATGGTGAGAAGAAGTGCCTCATGAATCGAATTCGGATCCGGACCCGATGACTCTCCCCGTTTGAATGCTTCAATCTCTCTCCCAAGAGGTCGGAGAAGAATCCGCATCTCAAGTTTGACTTCAGTCGAAGTGAAGGCAAAATCGTATCGGACATTCGGATTCTCCCTGACGGAAACAGGTCGAAATCCATCAGGGATCACCAGAACGGCCTGCGTTTCATCGAGGATCCGCGTCAACGACGAGGAATATTGTGGTTGCGCCGAAAGAACGCAAATGCACAGCAGCTGAGAAAGAAGAAATGGAGGGACACGAGACATGGAGTTCACGATTCGTGAGATCATTCAATCCTCCCCTGATTATCATGCGAATACCGTTGGAATCAAGTTCAAAGACCATGCAGCCCCAACGAGCCGCCCAACTATTTCTCCGCGACAATCAGCATCTCGAAATGATCCGTTGTCAACGGGAGGTCGCGGCTCCACTTCCCGATATCGCAGCCACAAATGGTGATGTTCTGAAATCCCAACGACGTCAGAAGCCAGTGCATCTCAGATGGAACGTAATACCGTTCGCTGCACTGGAGGCGTCGGGTCTTTCCCTCGTCATCGACGAACTCGTATGTGGAGTGGTCACGAAAAGTGAGGAGATCAAACGTGTTGGCGCGGCTTACCCCCGTTGTCCCCTGGTTGACAAAGTCCCGGATCGAATGAAAGAGCGGAAACAATCCGTTCAGAGTCGTGAGGATCAGTTTTCCGCCTGGTTTGAGAGCCGATGCCGCGCTGCGGAGAATCTGATAGTTCATTTCATCCGTTTCCATGAGTGGAAATCCCCCCTCGCACACCATCATCACGACATCAAATGGAGTTTCAACGTGCAGAGTGCGTGCGTCCTGCCGGAGAAACTCGACAGTGACACCGGCCTGGATCGCCCGCTGCCGGGCTTTCTTCAGCATCGCCTCGGAGAGGTCTATTCCCACAACGTCATATCCACGACTGGCGAGCTCGATGGAATGTCTCCCCGTGCCGCACCCGATGTCGAGAATCTTTTTTGATGTGTCGTACCGGATTTCCGCTTCGATGAAATCGACTTCACCGGAGGTCCCTTTTGTGAACTCCTCCTCTTCGTACGATCCAGCCGAATGATCGAATAATTCTTCATACCATTGTTTCATCGCGCCTCACCGCAATACATGGGACAGTTCGCCACTGCGCTTTAACTCGACGTGACCACACTGTCTCCGCCGTGGCGCCGACGACGCGTTAAGGATGTCTGTCGTGCACGTCAAGGTATCGAACCGTCGTCACACAGTCAACCGCAGATCACACTCTTCGGTTGATAACGACCGATCCTCGCACTATATTAAGCCCAATCATGCGGAACGGTGAGAGGGTTGTTCAACTGTTCCTGATCCACAGGGATCGGCATCCGTGGAACGCTAAAGAGGAAAACCAGATGAATGAAGCAGGAAAAACGATTCTGTTGAATACAGTGAAGGAGTGGACGAAGTTCGAAGCGGAGCGAGAAAAGTTGACGCTGATCGCAAAGGAGCTTTCGGCAATCACTGCCAAGGTGGTGCGGGATGCGCTGTCGGTGATGAAGAGTCAGAAGGTGGACGTCGAGTGTGAAAGCGATGAATCGATGAAGATTTTGGGCGTTCCGGTGGAGGTGCGCGAGGTTATCGAGGCCACGTTTCCGACGGTGAAGGCAAGTGTGATCATCAAATGTGCAGGGGCACAGCGATCGATTCTGATCAACCCGAACCTGAGCATCTCCACAGGGGCTCAACCGGTTCCCTACGAACAGTTCAAACGGGGGATTCCCGATGCCTTCATGACGAACGCCGCAGAGTTTGTGCGCGATGCATTTCTGTACGTTGCGAGAGGGGGTCCGGCAAAAGACGCGGCGACACCGAAATCCGCTCAATGATCCGGGTCTCGTCTCGGGATCGATACCGTTCTCAGGAGACCAACGCTGTCGCTTCGATTTCGACGAGGTATTCTTCCGAAATCAGGCCGCTCACTTCGACCATTGAAGTCGCCGGTCTGATCTCGCGGAAGAACTCGCCGTGTGCTCTTCCCACTTCCTCCCACATCAGAATGTCGGTGACATACATTCTCGTGCGGATAATCTGCTTGGCTGATCCTCCAGCCTTCTCGACATAGGAGGAAATCTTCGAGAGAATGAATTTCGCCTGCTCGTATGCGCTTGTTCCTCCGATCACATTTCCATTCTCGTCTACCGCCACAGTGCCCGATACCTCTATCACGTTTCCGATCCGAACGGCGCGGCTGTAGCCGACGATATCTTCCCACTTCGATCCCGAGCTCAGGTTCGTTCTGTCCATTTGTCCTCCGAGGGATTACGAGCTGTCGTTTGAGAAATGATGGGGGTCCCTGGCAAACCGTGGCTGCAGGGAGAGGAGCGCTTCCAGGATGTCGGTCGTCGTTTCAGCGCGGTGCCGATTGCGTGGCTTGCGGCTGTGCAGAGGCCTTCACACCACGCTTTCTTTTCTTTCGCGGACGAGTCTTGCCGTATGTGCCTCGCCAAATCTTGCTTCGGCGAGAGCGCCGATCTCCTTTTCCCATGTCTTATCCCCCTGGATGGTAATATTCCTTGCAATCCCCTGCGTCGATATGCTCGAATCGCAGGGTCCTATGATTGTACAAATGAGCCGGGGAGAAATCAAGCGCGATCGGAATGGCCGTGTCAAAAAGACGCTATGAAGATTCATTTTGCAACGAATATTGTTGAACAAAAGTCCGTGACGCGGATTATGTACATATGGGTGCGGCCAGAAGCCTCATGACATGTCTCCGGCCTCCGTGAAAATCACAAGAAGCTTTCATTCAGTATCATTGTTCAGGTGGAGGAATACCATGCGAACAATATTAGTTGGATTGTCGATCCTTGTGCTACTGCCGCTGCTGGTCGAGGGATGCGGCGAGCGCACTGAAGAGATCGAGCGACCGGAACGTATCGTCAGTATGCGCGAAGTGGTCTATGATCGAACGACATACGTTAAGCTGGCCGGTCTCTGGAGAGCCTACAATGACCGCTTTCCGTCAGAGGATGCATACGCCAATTGGATGTATGCCGCGCGCTATGCACAAGATCCTGACTACGAGTCGCTTCTGAAAGCAGGCCGAAGCCGCTATCCGGCCAATCCGGTTCTCCTGTACCTCGATGCAATGGTCCATCACGGCCGATCGGGTGACCTTGAGGCACAGCATCTCCTTGAGCGAGCCACCCGACTCGATCCGTCGTTTATGGATCCGTGGTTTTCGCTTGTCATTCATTACATGGAGAGACGCGATCTGGAACGGCTTGATGCTGTTCTCCGTCGGTTGCTCGAGTCAGGCGCAGTTCAGGATGAGGTGATGGATTTCTCGTACAACATGATGTCTCTTCTCGAAAAGAACGCAATCCTGATCACAAACGGTGATAATGATACCTACCCCGGTTGGATCCTTGGGCGGATCGTCAAGCACAGACCGGACATAACGATCGTCAACCGTTCGCTACTCAATACTGATTGGTACCCGGATTTCCTTGCGCAGGTCAATGGCGTTGTCATCTTGTCTTCGAAGAGATTGGAGAGTCTTCGGAAAGAAACCATGAACGCGATCAAAGAAGGGAAAAGGAAGATGCCGGAGGGAGGTCCGTTTTCCGATATGCTGATCGAGAGTTTGATTGACGCAGCAGAGCGGTCGGGACGACCAGTCTACTTCGCACATACGCTTGGATCATCCGAGACAATCGATTGGTACCGAAAGAACGGTCGAAGTCTCGGACTCGCCACGCTGGTGACGCAATCAAGAGATTCGTACAGTGTTCAACTCAAGCGAATGGCGAAGAGGTGGACGGAACAATTTCGTACGGCGGGAGTAGAAAGCTGGCGCGTGAAGCATGCCCCGCCAGCGATGGCAGGACGGCAGATCGTTACTAACTATGTTGCCGGATTGTATGCTGTTCTCGATGCAATTACTCAGCATGCACCCGAGTACCGGAAAGCTCTCTTTACGTGGTATGTGGACTATGCTCGCGACGTTACCGCTCCGAAATTCACTGAGTCGATGGACGCTGCCTGGTGCAAGATTTCCGACGTGAAAGAGATTCGCGAGTGGTGTCGTAACCGAATGACAATCGAATGATATCGGATTGGGAATACCTCGGTCGTGCACGGAACGGTGAGGAGGAGGCATGGCGTCTCCTCTTCGAGCGTCACTATGGGGCACTGGTCCGGATGTCCGCGCTGATTATCGGTTCAATCGATACCGCCAAGGATATTGCACAGGAGGCATTCACGTGTCTCCTGCACGATCGGAATGAACATCACGGCGGGAGTTTCCGCGCGTATGTCTCGACCATCGCCTTTCGGCTCGCTCTCAAAGAGAAAGCACGCGTGCGCCGCATTGGGCAATCTGGTCATCCCGAATCGGCGGATGATTCATACTCTCCGCTTCACTCTGTCATGCAGCGGGAAGAACAGAGGCATCTTGTTCGAGTGATTCACATGCTTCCCGATCAATACAGGGAGACAATCGTTCTCCGGTTCTACGGTGAACTGAGCTATGAGGAAATGGCCGAGACCTTGGGGGTGCCGGTCGGAACGGTGAAGTCGCGGATCTTCTATGCGGTGAAAGAATGTCGAAAACTGATGAAGAAAAGAGGTATGCTATGACACGACATGTGAAGAATGATGAGCTCCTGAAATATCAGATGGATCTGCTGGAGGAGGGGAAGGCGAAATCGATCCGTCAACATCTGAAGAGATGCAGAACCTGCAGGTCAGCTCTCGACAGAGCGAAAGCAGATCTGCATGTGATTGGGGGTTTCAATCCGGAGATGGAGATCATTGTACCGCCGTTACCGACCAGTTCTTCCAGTCGTGTGCAATCCTTCCTTCGCGTTGCGGCAATTCTCGCCATTGGATTTTTGCTCGGTGTGCTTACCTCAGAGTCGTTGCGATCCCCTGCGGTGGAAATCGTCCCTCAGCATTTTGTCGGAAGTCCTCCGGCAACGACTGTGGGACAGTTTACGGTGTGTCCGTAGCGGATTCGTTCGCGCCCTTCGGAAGGCTTCTTAGGTTGTTTTAAGAATCCTTCCCCAACGGGGTCCTGCGGACGAAGGTTCTCCGCTCATGCCCCCCCTTCGGAAGGACGGCCGTCCCGGCCTTCCATCCCACTGTCACGGTCCCCACCTTCACGATGTTTCGGTGGGCAAGCGTACCGTGACAGTGGAAAGCCCGCGGTGGGATCGTGGTTGTACGCCGATCGTCGCGGAGTGGTCCGCGACGATCGGAGGAGCTACGTTGGTCTGAGATCCAGACGACTCTGATTCTCGTTCAGTACAAAGAAAACGGGTCTGTCTCAGAAGTCCTCCTTGAAGCGAAATCGTCAGGCTGAGCGCAGTCGAAGCCACGATTTCGCTCCAATGTCACAATTCGACTTCGCTCACTGTGACTCTCGGTGATCTTTTGGGACAGCCCCGTCTTTTTTTGTGCAACCCTGAATTTCTCAGCCTCCTTTGCCGTGAGGCGTCCGCGCGCTGATGAATATGCCGCCGATTCCGATGACGAGCATGATCGCCGCCTGCATCAGAGTCTTGTACGAAATTGTCTCGCCTGCCATCGTTGAGTCGTACAGGAACCAACCTCCCAGGAGAATCAGAATCGTGTAGATCCCCATCATGATCCTGCGCGCGCGGGCATTGGTCTCGGGCGTGTCTGCCGCGAAAAAGTAATTATAGAGAATCAGTCCGGCCATAGCCAGCACACCGAGTCCGGCAAAAATCAACCAAAAGGTCTGCAGTTCCCCTTCGACTCCCGTTTGGCCGACGAGAGGCTTCAGCATTGATTCGTACATCGTGCCTCCCAGATTTGATCCTACCAGACTTCCGATCACGCCATAGAGGAAGGCGTATCCCATGTAGACGGCCTTGGATTCCGACGGCGCAACGAGTCCCACATAGCTGTAGTATTTCGGATGCGCGGTCATTTCCCCGATGGAAAAGATCACGATACCGGCTATGAGGACCCAAACGCTCGGTGAAAGCGAAAGGCAAAGAAAACCGATGGAGCCGATCACGATACCGCCGACCATTGTGTTGAGCGCCTTCAGGTTTTTCACCACTTTACTGACCACAACCTGCAGGAGAATGATCGTCCCGGCGTTGAGGACAACGACGTGCTCGACGTCAAACGTGATAGTGATCCCAATGGAGCCGAGCAAGGCATCGACGGGCGCTGTGTCCACAAAATCCCGCATGTACCATAGAATTGAACCGAAGTTCTGGAAGTAGAGAATCCAGAATCCGGAATAGACAAAAATCATCAGCATAAACCGTGCGTCGCCAAGAACCATCGCGGCCCCTTTGAGCACATCACGCAATGTCTTTGTGCTGGCTGGCCGATCAGGATCCTTGAAGAAGAAGAGCGTCGGAATGAACATCAGCGCGCAGTAGATCGACGACGCAATAAAGACATAACTCCACGAGAATCCCTTCAACACTGAAACCACGAGCGGCGCGAGAAATGCCCCGAGGTTGATCATCCAGTAATAAATTCCAAAGCCGAGTCCGGAATTTTCCTCGGTTGTCGTCCGGGCAACCGTTCCGGTGATGATCGGCTTGAACAGGCCGGAACCGGTGGCCATCACGAGGAGCGCCGCGAAGACCGCCCCATACGTTGTCATCTGCCCCGAGAGGAAGTAGCCGGTCGAAAGAAGAGCGAACGCAAACAGGAGCATTCGCCGGTAGCCGTACCGATCGGCAAGAGCTCCGCCAATGATCGGAACAACATACGTGAGCGCGTAGATTAGTCCCTGGAGGAACCCAACCTCCTGCGGGGAGAATCCCAATCCCCCCTCCATGACGGAATTCGTCAGATAGACGGCGAGGATGGAGTTCATACCATAGTAAGCCCCTCGCTCGAACAGCTCCATGATGTTTGCGCTCCAGAAGACTCGCGGAAAGGAACGCATAAGACTCAGGGTCGATTGTTTCGCCATAGCAAACCCTTCGATTGGTGAGGACGTCGGTGTGGAAAAAAAGCCACCGAGAAAATAGCGACTTCTTCCCATCCATCAAAGGAGAATCGGAGGAAATCGGCATGCAGTCGAAAATTGACAACAACGAAAGAGGAGAGACAAGAATTCCTCTCCTTTTTCGCAACCGTGAAGGTGGTCTGAAGGTTAACCCAGCATCGTTTTCGCCCTGCTGACAATGTTCTCTACCGTAAATCCGTACTCCATCATGAGCGTCTGATAGGGGGCCGAAGCGCCGAATGTTCTGATACCGATGATCTCTCCCGCGTCCCCCACATACTTTTCCCATCCCATCGGGGATCCGGCTTCGATCGCAATCCGCTTCTTCACGCTGGAGGGGAACACTCGCTCTTTGTACTCGCCCGACTGTCGTTCGAACAACTCCCACGACGGCATGCTCACGACGCGCGCGGCGATCTTCTCTTTGCTCAACGCATCAGCCGCGGCGAGGGCAAGGAAAACTTCCGAACCCGATGCGACAAGGATGATCTGCGGATTCCCCGATTCGTGTGTGAGGAGGTAGCCGCCTTTGATCAGTCCGTCGGCAGAGGGATACTTCGTACGATCGAGTGTCGGGAGCTTCTGTCGTGTGAGCGCGAGGGCGATAGGTCCCGAGGTATACTCGATGGCACATTTCCACGCAACCGCCGTTTCATTCGCATCCGCAGGCCGGATCACGATGATATTCGGGATGACCCGCAACGCCGCAATCTGTTCGATGGGTTGATGCGTCGGTCCGTCTTCACCAAGCCCGATGCTGTCGTGTGTGAAAACATAGACCGGCCTGATTCCCATCAGCGCGGCAAGACGAATTGGCGGACGCATATAGTCGGAGAACACCAGGAACGTGCCGCCGTAGGGAATGATTCCGTCAGTCAGTGCCATCCCATTCAGGATGGAACCCATCGCATGTTCACGTACTCCGAAGTGAACATTTCGACCGTCAAAGCTCTTGGCTTGAAAGACGGGAAATCCTTTCAGAAACGTATTGCTGGACGGAGCGAGGTCGGCAGAGCCGCCGATGAGGGTTGGGAGATGCGGTGCAACCGCATTGAGGACTTTTCCCGATGCTTCGCGGGTTGCCATTCCCGATTCCGGACTGAAAACCGGAATGGCTTTCTTCCACTCGTCGCCAAACTCGAGATTGCGCATCCGTTCAAGTTCGCTCGCGAGATCGGGGAATTGTTTCCGGTATGACTCGAACAGGGTCTTCCATTCACCTTCGGTTCTCCTCCCGCGATCGACGGCCGAGCGGAACTGTTGCAGCGCGGGCTCCGGAATGTAGAATACCTTGTCCGGATCCCATCCAAGACTCTTCTTGGTAAGCTTGACCTCTTCTTCGCCGAGAGGCGAGCCGTGCGATTCTGCAGTATCTTGTTTGTTGGGACTTCCGTACCCGATGTGCGTCCGAACCTTGATCAAGTGGGGCCGGTCGGGAATCGTCGAAGCCGCTTTGATCGCCGACTCAATTGCCGCGAGATCGTTGCCATCGGCGACGGATTGCACGTGCCAGCCGTACGCCTCGAATCGTTTTTCGACATCTTCCGTGAATGCGAGGTCGGTCGATCCGTCGATGCTGATGTGATTGTCGTCGTACAAGTAGATGATGTTTCCAAGTTTTAAGTGAGCGGCCAACGAAGCCGCCTCAGAGGAGACACCCTCCATCAAATCCCCGTCGCTCACAATTCCATAGGTCAGATAGTTGACGATCGGAAAGTCAGTTCTGTTATATCGCGCGGCGAGGAATTTCTGGGCGATTGCCATGCCGACACCCGTTGAGAATCCCTGGCCGAGAGGCCCCGTCGTCATTTCCACGCCGGCCGTGTGGCCGAATTCCGGATGACCCGGCGTTTTACTCTTCCACTGTCGGAATCGCTGAAGCTCTTCAAGCGAAAGATCGTACCCCGAGAGGTGAAGGAGACTGTAGAGAAGCATGGAGCCGTGTCCGGCGGAGAGGATGAAGCGATCCCGATTGTGCCATTTCGGGTTCTCGGGATTGTGACGAAGGAATCGAGCCCAAAGGACGTACGCCATTGGCGCCGCCCCCATCGGCATTCCGGGATGACCGGAGTTGGCTTTCTGAACGCCGTCCATCGAGAGCGTGCGAATCGTGTTGATGCAAAGCTGGTCGAGATTCTGATTGTTCATGTGAGATCCGCTAAGTATTCATTCATGCAAAAGTGACAACAAGATACAGAACTCTCGGAAATATTCCAACGCGCAGGATGATAGGGCTGAGGGAAATGAAGAGAAGGAAAGGTAGGAAGGAGGAATGCCTTGGAAGAGGGGACCGGAGATCTGTGCTCGGCAGATCTCCCTGTCCCAACTCAGTTTCCGATAGCGTTCGGAGAAATCTCCGACGTCGGGTAACTCAAACGAATCTATGTTTCGGACGGAGACTTAATTTGATACGAGTGTGACATCTTTGCGCTGGCGCCAAGAATCGCCGAGACGGAGCAGTACTTGGTCTTCGAAAGTTCGATCGCCCGCTCAACATCCTCAAGTTTCAATCCGTCGCCGTAGAAGAGATATTCCACATGGATATCGGTGAAGATGCGAGGATGCTCTTCTCGTTCTGTTCCCGTGACTTTGATTCCGAATCCTGTCAGGGGAGCTCGCTTCTTCTTGAGGATTGGAATGACGTCCATCGCCGTGCATCCGGCGAGCGCCATGAGCACGAGCTCTTTCGGCTTCGGCGCTCCGCTCGATCCGCCGAGTTCGGGATCACCGTCCATCATGATCCAGTGGTTTGAATCTCCTTTTGCAGCCAGCGTGATTCCATTCAACTGCCGCAGTTCAACGGTCTTCGTTGTCATGTATCTCCTTTCTGCGAATTGAGGTGCCTGTCCATCGCAAAGTATGATGGAAATATGACCCACGCAAGGAGCAGTGAAACGATCGTGACGGCGTCAAGGTGACACGACGGTACACGACCATCACATCACCGCTCCTGAAATATCATTTACGCGCTCTGTTGCGAACTTGCCTTCTTGGTTGATAATTTGAACGGCGCGTACAGCGGACAGAAACCAACAAAGCTGGTTATGACGAAAATGACCGCAAACAGGCCGAGAATGCCGGCAGCCAACCCGGTGATCTGATCGGTGAGATAGAGCAATCCGATAACGATCGCTGCGAGGATTCGGACAACTCGATCAACCGTCCCCATATTCGTCTTCATCGTTCGTTCCTTTCAAATGATCCGTGTGAGAGTGTTTCCAAAAGCATTAGGTTACCATATGATGCAGCAAAATAGAAAAGGGGTCAGAGATTCGGAAAGATCGTTCCTAGCCCGCTATCCTTCAAGGATTGAGGATTGTATCAGTAGCCAGTTTCTTCGTATCTTGGAAAAGACTGTTGGCAGGCCATCTCGTATGAAAGACATGAAACAAGATCCGTTGAAGCCAGATTTCGATCTCTCCAACGAGGAAATCAGGCGGTATGGAAGACACCTTATTCTCCCGGAGGTCGCCCTCGAAGGACAAATGAAGCTCAAACGCGCAAGCGTGATCCTTGTTGGTGTGGGGGGGTTGGGCTCTCCCCTGGCGCTCTATCTCGCCGCTGCGGGAGTCGGCACGATCGGGCTGATCGATTTTGACGTGGTGGAACATTCAAATCTTCAACGGCAGATCATCCACACAACCGACGATGTCGGCCGTTCAAAGCTGCACTCCGCCGAGGAACGCATCAGAGCAATCAATCCAAACGCTCGCGTCAGCACGTTCGAGACGAAACTCTCGTCCCGCAATGCGCTGGAGCTGTTTCGTGAGTTTGATATTATCGTTGACGGGACGGACAACTTCCCGGCGCGCTATCTGATCAACGATGCTTGCGTGCTCCTCGGCAAAGCCAACATCTATGGAAGTATCTATCGGTTTCAGGGACAGGTGTCTGTCCTCAGCACGAAGGAGGGACCGTGCTACCGGTGTCTCTATCCGGAACCTCCGCCTCCGTCTCTCGTTCCAAGCTGTTCGGAAGGCGGCGTGCTGGGTGTGCTGCCCGGGATTATCGGAACCATCCAGGGGGTCGAGACGCTCAAGCTCATCTTGGGGATCGGAGATTCCCTCGTGGGCCGGCTTCTCTTGTTTGACGCGTTGAAAATGAAGTTCCGCGAGATCACGTTCGGCAAGAACCCGGAGTGTCCGGCGTGCGGCGACAGGCCGTCGGTCCGTGAACTGCTGGACTACGATGCGTTCTGTGGGATTGCGGCAGATCAATCCGGGCTCATGAGGTCCGATACCTCGATTACGGTGAAGGAACTCCAAACCCGACTGAGTGCCGGAGACGGCATGGTGCTGGTGGATGTACGGGAGCCCCACGAGCACCGGATTGTGAATATCGGCGGACGTTTCATCCCTCTAGGCGACCTCCCGCGGCACGTACATGAACTTGATCCGTCGCAGGAAATCATCGTGCTGTGCCACCATGGAGTGCGAAGCGGACGTGCAGTGGAATTCCTCCGTCAGGCGGGATTTCGCAAAGTGTGGAACGTTGAAGGAGGGATCGATCGTTGGTCGATCGAAGTGGATGACTCGTTGCCTCGCTACTAGACGACCAGCCCAGGACAGAAGGTGGAGACGTTGGTGAGGATGATGCAGGATGCAAAACCCGCGGCAGAACGATTTCGGCCTGCCTATCTCGAGCTGCAACGCTCGGGAGAACTCGAGAAGAAAGCCCGGCGTCTGACCGCTCGACTTGCGAAGTGCGACACCTGCCCGCGCGTGTGCGGCAAAAATCGGCTTGCAGGGCACATCGGCAAGTGTCGCTCGGGATTTCTTCCGGTTGTCTCCTCAGCCTCGCCGCACTACGGAGAGGAACCGCCGCTTGTGGGAAGAAGGGGATCGGGGACGATCTTTTTCACCAACTGCAATCTCGCATGCATCTTCTGCCAGAACTACGATATCAGTCGACTGAAACAAGGGCGCGAAATCGGCATCGAACACCTGGCGGCAATCATGCTTCATCTTCAGGAGATCGGTTGTCACAATGTCAATCTCGTCTCTCCGACTCACTTTGTGCCGCAGATTGTCTCTGCCTTGGATCTTGCCGCGTCGCGGGGTCTTTCACTCCCGATCGTCTATAATACAGGGGGATACGATTCGGTGGAGACGCTCCGGGAACTCGATGGGATCGTTGATATCTACATGCCCGATGTCAAGTATTGGGATGATGAAAACGCGGTACGCTACTCGGGTGCTCAAAACTATCGGAAAGTCGTAACAGAGGCGCTTCGCGAAATGCACCGTCAAGTGGGAGATCTGGTGACCGATCAGCAGTGTGTGGCATATCGGGGGTTGCTGATTCGCCACCTGGTGCTGCCGAACAATCTGGCGGGAACAAATGAGGTGTTGAGGTTCATCGCGGAAGAGATCTCGAAAGAATCGTACGTGAATATTATGGATCAGTACCGTCCGTGTTTTCAGGCGTGGAGACGACCCGAGTTGAATCGAAGAATCACTTCAGATGAGCACGAATCCGCGCTGAGATTTGCCCGCTCCATGGGACTGCAGAGGGGATTCTAATCATGACCCGAGCCGCCAATTCCAAAACCTCTCGCTGGTCGATACTCCTCTGTTTGGTCTCGATTGTTGCGACGTTTTCACCTGCGCAAATTCCATTGCACGAGGAGGAGGCAAAGCTCCGCGAGTGGGAGGAAGCGAAGTACCGACGGGTGCACAAATTGTGGTCGACCCCAAGTTCCACCGGTGAAAACATTGACGTCACGTACTATCGCCTCAACGTGCGGGTCACGTCAAATCCAAATGCAATCGGCGGAGCGGTGACGATCGGTGCGCGCTGCAGCGACGATAGCCTGATCGAATTCACCCTCGATCTGAGTTCGGCAATGCGTGTCGACTCTGTAGTGATGTCAGGAACAAAAAGATCATTCAGTCGCTCTGGCAATGTCCTCCGGATCACTACCGACAAGGTATACCGGCGGGGTGAGGTTCTTTCGGCGGAGGTGCATTACTACGGAACACCGGTTCCCTCGGGTTTCACGAGCTTCGCATTCTCTGCGACACAAGACGGTCTCCCGTGGATCTGGACGCTGAGCGAACCGTACGGGGCGCGAGACTGGTGGCCCTGCAAAGATCATCCGATCGACAAAGCGGACAGTCTCGATGTCTGGATCACATGTGACGGGCGGCTGAAAGCGGGCTCACAGGGCAAACTTGTCGAAACGATTCAGAATGTGGATGGAACGAAGACGTACAAATGGAGGCATCGTTATCCGATTTCGACCTATCTGGTTTCGCTCGCCATCGGCAACTATCGAGAATTTTCTTACTGGTACCGTTACACTCCCGCCGACTCGATGGAAGTGCTCAATTATGTGACGGCGCAATCGGAAACGAGTGCGAGACAACTCCTTCCTCCAACGGTCCCCATGCTCCAGATCTTCTCGGACCTGTTCGGACAGTACCCGTTTGTGACTGAGAAGTACGGTCACGCGCAGTTTGGGTGGGGGGGCGGAATGGAACACCAGACGATGTCGTCCATGGGGGGATTTTCGGAAAGCCTCGTCGCTCATGAACTCGCGCATCAGTGGTTCGGCGATATGATCACCATGCGCACGTGGCCCGATATCTGGCTCAATGAGGGTTTCGCAACATACAGCGTTGCGCTCTTCCGCGAACGCTACTACGGTCCTTCCGGATACTGGAGCACCATGGAGTACGATATGGGCCGGGCGAGGGATGCCACGGGAACGATTTCAGTAAAGGACACATCGACGGTATCGAGACTGTTCAGCGGCAATCTGGTGTATGGGAAGGGCGCGACGGTTCTCCATATGCTGCGGAAGGTCGTTGGAGATTCTTTGTTCTTCATCGCACTGAAGGCCTACGCCTTGGATCCGGCGTTCAGATTTGGCACCGCAAGTACTGCTGATCTCCAGTGGGTATTTGAACGAACGTCGGGAAAAAATCTGAAATACTTTTTCGATCAATGGATCTATGGCGAGAAGTTTCCGCGCTATCAGCTGTCCTGGGGATGGAAGGAAGAGGGGGGACGGTATCGCACACGAGCAACAATCTCGCAAACGACGGGGACGTCAAATCCGACGTTCTTCATCATGCCGATCGATCTCCGATTCTCTGCGGCAGGAAGAGACACCACAATCACCGTCGTGAACGATTCTCTTACACAATCCTTTACGTTCCATCTCTCATTTGCTCCCCACACCGCACTTCTGGATCCCGATCGCTGGATTCTTCGCGATGCCCAGAGTATCCAGGTCGAGATAGAAGGGACTCCCACAATCCCCACCGATTTCTTGCTGGCGCAAAACTATCCCAATCCATTCAATACCGGGACAACGATCGAGTATGCCATCCCGAGGGCAAGCTTCGTTCGGATTGCTGTCTATGATGTTTGGGGCAGAGAACTGGACGTGCTCGTCGATCGAATTCACGATATCGGCATGCATCGTGTTCGATGGGATTCTCATAACTCCAGCGGCGTGTACTTCGTGAGGCTGGAAGCACACTACAACTTTGAAGAAGATACACGCATTCTTCTCAAGCGAAAGATGATTGTCATCAAGTAACCTCTTATCTGATAACCACATATCCTTCCTTCAGAGCGCACCTCTTTGTCTCCTCTCTGACGTGACATTCATCACTCTCGATGAAGTTCGCGTTGACACTCCATCCTCACTTTCTTACTTTTTGTTGGTTCTCGGATGTCGCGGTTGAGAGCTCACTCCTCTCGGTGGTGAGCGATCGGGTGCGTGCGAAATCGAAGTGCTGAGCAAGTTCGAGCATCAATCCGGTTCCTTCCCCGTCAATCTTCAGCGCCTCGCATGTGTGATCATCGCCGAGACTGTTCCTGCAATACATTCTGGTTCGTTCAAGCGGATGTCGATTTGCCGCACTCGATTCCGCGTGTGATCATCGGCAGATCGTGAAGTCATCGATGTGATTCACTCGGATCCATGAAGAGTATGCGCCCAGTCCCCTGCTATGCATCAATACCTTCGACACTCTTCAGAATAGCGCGTGCGTGTTGCGTCCTCTTTGTGATTGCTGCAGCACTCCAACCGATTGCATCGTCGTTTCCATCCTCGACGTTTCAGCTTCCCGAAAGTACTTCAGGCGGCAAAGACTCCACTCTCGCCCCTCCTGTCTTGATGTCACCCGTGAATGGTGCCTCTGATCTGAAGGAGAATGTGCAACTCGAATGGCAAAGCGTCGTTCATGCGACAGCGTACGACGTCGAGGTTTCGACGAAAAGCAATTTTGGCGGATCTCCCGTTTTCGAGTCATCGATGGCCCACACAAGCGCAGGTCTGAGTGGGTTGACCGGCGGCACGACATACTTCTGGCGTGTGCGAGCAAGAGACGGGAATCGCAAGAGCAACTGGTCGGAACAACAATTCACAATTCAGAAAGCGCAAATCGGCGTTCCCCAACTGAGCGCACCGGCAGATAACTCAACAAGTGTATCGACCAGTGTAACACTCTCATGGGGGGGAGTCCCAGGCGCCACAGGATACAACGTTCAACTATCAACGAAGCAGAACTTCAGCGAATTCATCGTCAATGCGAGTCATCATCCGTCGACACAGCTGGCACTCTCTGGTCTGGAGCCGAATCAACGATACTACTGGCATGTTTCGGCGGCGGATAGCGGGGGATCCGGCTCCTGGTCCGATACATGGAGCTTCCGGACAGAGAAGAAACCGCTCGGCGGTGTTCAACTGCTCTCGCCGCCGGACAATGCTACAGAGTTGCCCACGAGTGTGACGCTGTCGTGGCAAAGCGTGGAGGGGGCGACGGGATACAATATTCAAATGTCCACGAAGCAAAACTACAGTGACTATGTCGTTAACGCTACCGGATATACCCAAACGAGCATCGGCGTTTCAGGATTGGACAACAACCAGAATTACTACTGGCGCGTTTCGGCGTCGGATGCCGGTGGATCCGGCGGTTGGTCGTCGACATGGAGTTTCCGGACGGCGAAGAAACCGTTGGGGGGTG